>Ga0247610_10000015_pt1 | contig 267826 bp, 313 predicted proteins | sample 174DNAGHGhighgp2_FD_193483 | JGI IMG/M metagenome (GOLD analysis project Ga0247610, IMG submission 193483) | Sheep rumen microbial communities from Palmerston North, Manawatu-Wanganui, New Zealand - 1742 DNA GHGhigh gp2 | ecosystem: Host-associated > Mammals > Digestive system > Stomach >...
CATTTCTTCTGGTGTAATATCTGATAGAATTTCTTTCAGAAGCATTTCATTCTGTGCAGAGAGTTCTGTATCTTTCATAATAAACCTTTAAGTTTTGTATTTCAATAAAGAAGTTGAAAAAAAAAACAACCCCACAGCAATGACGCCGTGGAGCTATAGCGGTGACGTATCATGCCGCTAAATATTTTAAAAAGTATATGTATAAATATAAATATTTTTGACAATAATAAACGTTTTTAATAGTAATAAATAATTAAACGCATCTTAAATAGGAAATAATTAACAGTGACGAGCTAAAATTTCAATTTCAGTTTCGTCATATTTCGATAAAAATTCAAAAATGTATTCTTTAAACATTTTTAATTTCCTATAGTTAGCCTATACATCATCATATAGACATATTTTAATATAAAGAGCCAATTGTAAAAAATACGGTCAAAGCAAGCGCTTTGACCGTAATGATCTAAGAGGACACACAAGGAAAGTTCTAGCTTCAGGAAAACGAACACAAACCATCAGCTAGCTCTTAGATTAATTCGACGTCCCGTCACGTCTTAATTTCAAAAATTTCAATTTATAGTTATATAGTATTTACTAATTTGTCAAATAATAGATTTTATACATGCAGGGTATGGATAAAAATTCACTTCTTTTGCTATGTTATCCATAACTTCCTTAGAAAAATAACGTTCATCAATATAGATTATACTTATTTCCTTTTCTAATAGCCTATCAATAATTTCATCTGGAAAGTCACAAGCATAACTTTCTTCATAATGAAGCATCGTATACCTACTGTCAAGTTTTATTCTATTACCAAAAAACATTGCCAATACTTTAATTTTATCTTCATTTATAAGAATACGCTTGGTGTCTTTTGATGAAACAATCAATGGAAACTTATAGCTATTGGTAAGCATACCGGATATAAATTCTGTAACAACTTTAGTGTCTTTTATATTTACTTTGCTATAATCTATATCCTTTATAATCTCTTTTATCGGCTTAGTTTCTAACTCAATTTCAATTTCATCAAATGGATTGCTGCCGGAGTCCATAAAGTAATACCTCGCCTTTCTTTATAAGTTTTTCTACATATTTGGTTTTGCTACCAAAGTAGAAAGCTTCTGACTCACATTGAGTTTTAAACCATACGGAAGGATCACTACCTATCTCCAAAGCTACAGCTAACCAATCAGCTACTGCTTCAAGTATATCTTCGTCTTTCATAAGATACTGCTTTGAACCATATGCTTCAGCATGATGTGCCTGTGTAGTTCTATGTATCTCTACAGCCTTAGATATAAGTGTTTCTGTATCTTTTTCAATAGTAGTATTAAGCATATTCATCTTACTTAAAATACTATTAAGACTTATTTTATTTTTGGATAAATTAAATCTAACTGCAAAGGCGTACATATATGCTTTGGATGAGAATATTTTATCCATATCATGCATACGTACTTTATCAGTCAACTCTCCATTGGATATATACTTGTAAAATTCTAGTACATGCTGTCTGTGTATAGCATTACTAGCAAGATAAGTATCTAACCAAGATTTATTATCCTTAGATTTTGTAAGATCTAAAACCATCCCCAATGAAGATATCAAATACGGATCAAATTGCTTTTCGAAATTTAAAATTTTTGAGTTAAGTAGTTTTGTATTCATATTTGAATGTTAATAGGCTTAAATATGGACGAAATACAGTCGATTGCTCAAGCTTCTATTCCAAAAGTAGATACTATAAAAGTAGACCATGAAAATAATTCAGAACTTGAAGTAAAAGGACAAGGATTCTTTAGTGAAAAGTTCTATAAAACAAAAATTCTTGATGGAAAAGAATTTACAAAAATAGCAAAGGCTATAGAAAAGTTAATTAGAACTAGTGAAGAATATAAGACCTTTATATTTAATATCTTTGAAGATTTAAATATTCATGGCTGTTCTATTCTTGGTAATGTAGGTGAAGATGATGACTTGGCTACGATAGAAATTGATCATTATCCATTTACATTATATGATATAGTATCAGCAGTAATGAATAAACATATAGAAACTGAGAAAAAATTTAATACTTTCATGATTGCAGATGAAGTAATGAAATTACACTATGACATGAAAGTAGGAATAGTACCATTATCTCTAACTATGCATCAACTAAGACATTCTGGAAAGATCTTTGTAAATTTAAAGCAGGTTATTGGTAATTATTTAGCTTTTGCTAAGGAATACGAGCAGTATATAGATCCAGATACTATTGCTACTCTAGCAAAACTAATGGAAATGAGTAGAGATAATGCTCCAATATCAAATAATCCAGACTTTCTATCAATTAAAGGTCAGTATTTCTATAAAAATGCTGAAGAAGCACCCACTTTAGCTATAGAAGATATCACCAACAAGGATAAATGTCATGAAACTTCCGATAGAAGCAATATCTAGCAGTAAAAATACGGATACTGATGCTCTAGTAAATACTGCAGATAATTTTAATATAGCAAAAGTACCAGATAACTATGTCATGAATGGTTATGGTATATATGAAAGTATTGAATATATAGAACATGACCAAAAGGCTAAAATACGTTTTATAAAATATGTAGAAAGCACTGCTAGAAAGAGCCTAGAACTCAAATTATATCTTGATTTTCTTAGAGAAAATACAGATATGCAAGCATGCAAGATTCTAAATGGAGTAGACTCTGAATCAGCTAGGATAGAGTTACATCATTATCCATTTACGTTATTTGATATAGCTAGAATTATAGTTGATAAAGCTATAGCCAATAAAGCGGATGTATCTAGTTTCAAAATTATTGAAGAAATTGTAGAAGTACATTATAAAGGACTTGTAGGTCTTGTACCTCTATCAGAAACAGTACATGAATTGGTGCATGCTGGAAAACTTACCGTGTCTCTAGCATCTGTTACAGGAAATTGGCAGGAATTTGTAAGGTTATATGCTGAATATTTACAACCTGAAGATATTGAAAAGCTGAAATTTCTTATACATGCTTCATCGACACAATCCCTTGAGAATGAAAACAGAAGAAAACTCAAGGTAATCAAGCGAGTAATCGCTTATGAACCTCAAAAAGAAAAGGTAGAAAATGACGGACAAACAACTGACACCAAACTTTAAACTCTCAGAATTTATTAAGACTGATCCTACTCCTTATCAGGAATCTTTATTGCAACTTCTCGCTGATAACTTGCAGAAAGTTCGTGATATGCTTCAACCGTATGCCGTTGAAGGAAAGAAGGTATCAATAGGTATTAGCTCTGGTGTAAGAACTGAAGCGGACTATGAACGCCTTAAAGCTAAAGGATGTAACCCCAGTAAAACATCTGATCATCTATGCGGTTTACAGACAACAGCAAAACCGACATTAGGTGCAGCTGATATTTATGTTTCAAACTGTAAGCTTTCTTTAAAAGAAATTTTTACAAAGATCATGTATTGGGATAAAACACTTCAGGTTAGCTTTGGGCAGGTAATCTATGAATACAATCCTGCTAGAAACTCTGAATGGATACATGTTGGAAATGATTGGAATAAGATATTCCAGCCCGGTATTACTGTCTCTAGAAAAAAATATTTGACTTCTATGGATAATGGTAAAACATATCAGGAAGTAAAGTAATCAAAAAAAAAAGATAGGGCCTAAACCCTATCTTTATTTTAAAACTTGCAAACATGAACGATATTATAGTACTTACTGTTTGCATATCCGCGGATATAAGTCGTTCCAACAGCACCAATTCTAGTAGTATTAGAAAGACCTTTATCTTTAGTAATGCATTGCTGGTCTGCCATATTTTCATCCAGGCATATCATATTGTAATTAATATTGGAAAGCACTCCTACAAATTTATTTGCAGTATTTGACAACGCATCAAAAACTTGATTCTTTATGGAATTAGCTTCAGCTAGTGTCACGCTTTCAGCTCCAATAGCATTACAAAGATGGTTTCCTTCACCATAGCTGAATATAGGTTCTGGATCATCTACCAGATAAGAAAGATACCTAGCTACAATCGTGTAAGTATCATTACCAACAGTAAATGTTGTAACACTATCATGAATAGTAGCAGAAGATGAACTAATAATGCTAGAAGAAGATTCCTCAACAATGGATGAAGAAGATTCCTCAAGTACACTACTAGATGATGATGTAGCAAACACAGTATCAATTACTTTAACCGTATCTACAATAGACACAGTATCGGTAATCTTCATAGTGTCAATGATAGAAATTCTAACAGTATCTACCACAGAAACAGTGTCAACAAGAGATACAGTGTCAGTAATAGACAAAGTATCAATCATCTTAATGACATCCTTAATAGTAACAGTATCTGTATTATTAACAAAGACAGTATCTGTCAAGGAAACATTCACCGTATCAGTGGCAGACACCCAAAGAGTATCTACATCAGACACAAAGATCGTATCCGTGTTCGACACAATTACAGTGTCAATTTTTTCCACCGGCTCATCATAAACCGGGGCAACAGACTGATCTTCGCTACAAGCAATAAGCATCAGAACTGCAAGAATAGTGAAAAACTTTTTCATAAGTCCTCCCTGTTAAGTGCAACGACATTGTTACACCAAAACTTAATATACTATTTATTATACAAATTTTACGAAAAAATAAGACTCTATAGCATTTATAGCTATAGAGCATATCTTTTAGTTCACGGTTTGTCCATTAATTTTATCTGGTACATAACCTTTGCTAAGTTTTTCTGGATATTCTGTATTATACCATTCCATAAGCATCATAGATAATGGAATTCCACAGCATGTATTCATAAACGAATTCGTTAATATCTTCTGTTTTTCAGAAAGTTCAGCAGGTTTTACATATATATCTTCAATCTCAGGATATCTAAGTTTAAGTATTCCCGGAATATTTCTTGCAAATTCAAAGATAAATTTATCTTCACTGAAATCTTCTTTCTCTCTTTCTTTTTCAAATATAGCTTTAAATGCATTCTTTAACATAAAAAGCATTTCTTCACTTGTCTTAAATGCACTGCTTGAAGGGCCTTTATCTGGATCATACTTTTCAGTTGTACAATCTACAGTCTTACTTACAGGTTTTACTTCATTAAGATCTTTGATCTCATGGGCTTTATTTTTCTTTATGGATTTTCCCATACGGGTGTTTCTCCCTTTTCAATTACGGATAAAGCATCTTTTAAGTCTTTGTAAAAGAGTTGCTCATCTTCTTTAGTTCTTTCATAAACCTTACAGCTTATACCAAAATATAACTTTACAGTATCATCTGTCGCAATAACATAATTAACATTATCGAATCTAATCTCATAATTCAATTCATCTTGCTTAACTTTATAAAAGCTATCTAACTGCGTAATCTCTTTATAACCAACTTCTGTTGATTTTAATATTTCTAGCACATTTTCTTTAGCGTATAACATCTTTGGAACCATTTCTGAGTGGAAAGATAGAAGTAATGGTTATTCCCACTGATACATCTTTTTTACCATTACAGTATGAATCTATAATGTAATTTCTAAGGCCAGACTTGAGGGATGGCACATCTGCGCCATCCCACCAATCTATAACCAAATCGAAATCACTATCGCTATAGCCATATCTGGCTTTAAAGCATACAAGATATTTCGATTTCATGTTGTCTCCATTAGTCTAACAACGTTTGAAGTCCTAGTGCATAATCTTTATCAAGACTTAAATTACTATTAAACTTTCCATCATTTAAACTAAATGCAAGATTAATAGGACTGAACTTCTTTAGGTCATCATCATATTCATCGAATAGTGTTAAGAAGATATTCAAAACGTCTCCATCGTAATCTCCAGTAAGGAACTTTAAGACATTATTTCGAATACTCATAGTATAATCAGTAATATCAGTTTTGATCTTAGTAATACGCATATATAGAATTGAACCAATAGAAATGGTTGGGTTTCTATTCAGTAAGAATGGATGACCATTTGGTCCAAGTAAGCGCATCATATAATCATAGATATCCTGATCAAATACCGTAATTGCATTGTTGAAGATTGTCATTGCTTCGAAATAACTAATGTCTTTCTTACGGGTAAGATAACTTAGGATCTGCAGTTTAAATAATTCTAAGCATACAATATACGGCAAATGTACTTCATCTAAAGCCGTATCTACAGGTAGTGGTGTAATTACACATCTTGATGAGAAATTTAAACGGCTACCTAATACTGTATTTCTAATTAGACCTTTCTTACCATTTAGTGCTAATATAACAAAGTTATCGATGTCAACAATCAACTGCTGAATCTTATTACAATATGCTGCTACAGCTAACTCATTTCTATCCTTAGAGAGAGCATGAAGACCTGCAGTTAGCTTTAGGATCTGTACATACTTTTCATTCAGCGGATCAGTAATAACCTTATCCTTAATTACCACGACTGGTCTAAGTCTAGGACTGTACATAGGTATTTTTGTCATAAAGAGCTTATCACGATTAGCTCTAATTATTTCATATACATCTTTTTTCTCATCTTTATTCTTTGTGTGATATGTCTCTAAAATAGAGTCGAAGTTATTAATAAACCCTTCAACACCCATACCTACACATTCTGGCATAGGATCTTTAGCAGTAGGCTTTAACTCTGTCTCATTCGGGATGACTACATTCCCGTCTACATCGATGGACATGTTTGTGTTAATATAGCTATTCAGTCTTGAAGTACCAATGTATTGCTGAATAAACTGATAGAATCTCGGATGAATTACTTTATATTCCTTGAGATCTATCCAACCTACTCTAGAGATAACTGATTGTTTCTTCTCTACTATGGTCTTACAGGATTCACACTCTAAGCCTTCATAAATCCTGCCTCTAAGATTACCACATTTACAAGAATATTCAATTTCATCTCCATGAATTTTACCAAATACTTTTTCAGAATATAATCCATCATCTGTAAATGCTCTGGATTTATCCATTATTTCTGCATTGGTAATTACTCTAGATGAATCAAATATATCATCCATATTTATGAAACTTAATTTCATAGATATTTTTCCTTTATGGTGTATCTTAATGTTAAAAAGCTTATTCTTGCTTTCAACATATTTTAATATAAATTTAAATATTTTTCTTAAAAATTTCAATATAATTATATATAATTTTTTATTAATTTTAAAATAATTTTTATTATTTTTTTTATGAATATTATTTAATATTATTATACAAAACTGCAAGAATTTGAGCTTGGGCTCAAAATGGTATATTTTATACCTAGAACACATAAATGACCATCCACAAAGGAACAATTATGCAGCAAAAATATTTAATTTTGGTCGGTGCATCTGGCACAGGTAAATCTACTATTAGACAAATGCTAGTAAATTTTAATCCTGCGATGTTTACGACCGTAATTCAACATACAACTCGTCCGCGCCGTGCTTATGAAGCTAAGGATATGTATGTTTTTGATTCAAAAGCAAGTTTTGAATCAGTATCTAATAAACTTATAGGTAAATGCCATATTAAAGATTATGTATATGGTAGTGAACCTATGCCGGAATTTGACAGCCGTGTTGGTGTGATCATCCTTAATAAAGAAGGTTTACAAGATTTTAAAGCTTGGGCTTCTGCTAAGAAAGATGTCATCTATAGAATTGTAGGTGTACACCGTCCGCCAGAAGAAGCAATAGATGCTAGACTTGGCGAACGTGATGAAGAATACATTCGTGCCGAGTATGCAATATACGATGATGCCGACTACATATTTGAAAATGACTTTGAGAGTATTGCGCCCGGTGAAGTAGTTAATAATTTCTCATTACTTGGAAAGGCTTTAATGCAGGTTTCTGAAGCATGCGCTTCTGAAGCCTTATTCAAGGAATGGTGCGATGGGACAACTAAGTGAAGAATTAGCCCATAAAAAGAGCAATTATTTTAATCCAGATATAGATTTGCTATATGGATTGGACTCACGAGTTATGCGTGAGTTTGATATAAATGCGGCAGGTCTATCTATGATCCGCAGATTCAAGATGCTTGGTCCAAAAGATATTAGGCGTCTTGAAGCTATGGATAAATATACAAGAAATGTTGTTATAGGAAGAATTAGAGGAAACTATCCTGATTTCTCTAAAGAATTAAAAACTCATATCCGTGATACAATGTATGAATTTATGATTGAGAACGGAGTAGAAGATGAGAATATTATTTCTATAAACAACGATGCAGTGACAGTGATTCAGCCAAGGATAAAATCACATAAATTAAAGATAAATGATATCACTTTTAAGATATCTGGCGTTTATGATTCCTTTGTATTGATAAATCGTGTATCATTTTTCCGTGGTACAGATGGAAATATGACTGTTAAAGGTATTTCAGATGCTGGTCGTGATCTTTGTAAAGATTATATGATTGAGCAGTTCAATACATGGCTAGGTGAGCTAGAGAATGGATATAAGCCCATTGATATTTTGAAGGATATTCGTGATTTTAAAGATTTATATTGTAATAAGAATTTGGATATCAATTTTTATAGAAATATTCGTAATGGACAATTTCAGATGAATGAAATGGGTTCAAAATACTCAATAGTTTCATTCATAAATGATTTTGAAGATGCGGATTGGAAAGATAAAATAGATATTTCTCCAACTCTTATTGAATTTATCATTCCATTTATAAGCGTAATGCTAAGTAAGTATAATTCAATCGCTGCATAAAATTAGACCATAGACGAAAGTCTATGGTCTATGTTTGTTTTATCTTTGTTGGCTGTTATTTGCTTCTTTTCTACGAGAAGAGTTCGCAATCTGTTCTAACTTACGATATTCAGGATTCATGCTATTTATTTTATGTCTGTTCATAAGCATAATCTTTACAATATATTCATTCATTTTAAGAATGACATATCGCATAATAGCATCTTCGGATCCCAGATAAATTTCTAGAATAAGTTTATACTGGTTGGACATATTGTCCATTATATTCTTTACCAGTCTAGGAATATCTTCATTTGTTATCTTATCAGAAAGATATTCACCATTACCAGTAGATGCCAGAAGTAATTCAACTTCTTTAAGATATTTATCACCAGTAAGAGTTATCAATGTATCAATAAGCTTAAAGTCTCTTTCTTGATCAAGACTTTTGTTCATTAGATAAATATACTGAAATTTATGTTGAGCACTTTCTTTGTCTTGCTTTTCCTTTTCAGCTTTCTTATCTAGCTTACGCTGTTTTCTATTTTTCCACCAAGATCTTAAACCCATAAGGTCTCCTTTGTTTGTCATGTTAAAGTTATCGATATTAAACTTACTATTGTTTAATAAAAGGATTTATTTATGGCATCTACATCTACAAAACGTAAACGGATAGTTGATCTTATAACTTCTGTTTTAGATAAGCTAGATAGAACAGGAGCTAATAGCAAAAAGTATCTATCTTTCTTTAATGCTATGAATGATAAACAATTTGAAGCATGGATGAAAAAGTTTGCTTCAGATCCGGATATGTTTATCACTGTTGAAGTATTACCATTTAAAAATGAACCTAAATTTTCTGATATTGAAGCAGCTGCAAAGGTATTAAATTTACCTCTTGAGGAATATGTATATCTTCGTGATGAAAAAGAAGGTCATACAGTTAGAACTCCGTATAAAATTCCTGTAATGTATATTTATGTAAAACGATTGCAGCAGATTGTTGCTAAGAAAACTGCAGTATCTAGTTCTATTAAAACTAGAAATGCTATTACGAACCAAGTTACTTCTGATGATAAGGTATCTAGAATGTCTGATGAAGAAACCAATTCTATGATAGCACAAGGTAACTTTGAAACTCTTAAAGAAATGATGGGTCCAAGAGCAGGTAATGCTGGTCAAAAGCGTATTATGTACAATAATATTGCTCGTGACGGATTTGTCAAGATGTCAGATATTAAGATGGGTGATTCTGTCTTTGAAAAGCCTGAACTTAATGCTTTAGATACATATTTATTAGGTATGGGCTTAAAATCTGATCTTGTTACAGATGGAAATAAATTACTTGCATCTATAAACTCTCGTGTAGATTAAAATTATTAAGCTAGTATGTTCGCATACTAGCTTATATAATCTTTAAACTGAATATTGAAAATATTTAATATTTGGAGATTCTATGGCTACTGATATTTCTTTAATTCGAATACACGAATTACAGACGGCAAATGATGCTGTGGATCTTCCTAGTACTGAAATTGCTATTGACCGTGTAGGATTTTCTAGAGCATATAAAATACCTTTAATTAAAGTATTTACATATATAAAAGATAAAGTAGTAACACCAGCATTAGATACTTTACATTTGATAGCTCATACAGGAAATTATGGTGATCTTAACGCTGCATCAATTCCTCAGCACTTGAGAGATCAGCAAGATGCTAATCAAGTATTAGCTTCTGATAATTCGGGTCATGTTGCATACACTGATCCAATGGAACTTTTAAAAATTAGAACTATAGACCTCGACGACTAAAGGAAAGTTTTATGAGTACTTATGTATATCAAATAAATGGACAAGAAATTTTAGCCAAACGTGCTGAATGCACAAGAACTGGCAGAAATATTGATAATGAGTTAGATGCACTTAAAAGAGATATTGATGGTATTGGTGCATTTGAAATTGTAGACTCAATGACAGGAGATCCTCCACATCCAGATGTGGCTAAACCATCTCATAAAGTCATCTACCTTTATAGAGAACCGCAGTCTCAGGATAAAGACCCATATCAGGAATGGGTTTATACTCAGAGCAATACTTGGGAATGTATTGGTGAAACGTCTATTGACCTAACACCATATGCTACAACTGCTAGTGTTGAAGCTATAATTGAAAGCTTAGATGCTAGTGTTAGTTCTAGTGATGGTACTAATGTCAATGTGCAGATTGTAGAAGTTAATGGTAAAATTACCAGTGTAAGTATTATTAGAGATACTACTGTTAATGCTACAACATATGCTAACGATAAAGCTGCCATTGAAGAGGATATTTCCGAAATTCAAGGAAATATGGCTCATAGGGTTACTACTGCTGGTTGGGAAGCTGGTAATTTTGCTAGCCTTTCTAGTAATGGTGACTTAGCAGATTCTGGATATGAAGCTGCAGATTTTGCTGGAAAGGGTGAGTTTGATACTGCCATTCAAACTGTCGAAAATGAGATAGATGCTCTTGAAGATGGTAAAATGGATAAAGTTCCAGGTGCTCAATCCGGAAATATTGCAGTATTTGGTAACTCTGGTAATGTTGTTGATGGACTATCAAAAATCTCAGATTTAGCTACTAAAAGCGAATTTAATGCTTATAAGACATCAAATGATGCAGAAGTAGCTAAGAAGGCAAACAAAGATACTAATGCTACTGCTGGTAACTTTGCAAAATTTGTAGCTGGTGGTGATATTGCTGATTCTTCATATAATGAGAATTCATTTGCTACTGCTGCACAAGGTGCTAAGGCTGATACTGCTATTCAGGGAGTTAAATGCTATACTGATGCCGAATTAACACCTGATGCTAATAAGAAAATTACTTTACCGCAAGCATCTGCTCAAGTTTATGGTGTGGTCACTGTAGGTTATACTACTATTAATGATGACGAAGAAAATAATAACGGTTAACCTTTAACTATCTTATACACTATGTCAACATATGTAAGCACAATTAATGATACAGAAATTCTCGCTAGACGCGCTTATGAAGATGAATCTGGCGAGAATCTTCAAGAATCATTAGCATCTAAAGCTACTAATGAGCAAATAGATGATATTAATGATACAATTGAATCAATTTCTGTAAAAACGGATTGGGAAGAAGAAGATCCTGATTCTTTGAAGTATCTAGATAATAAACCAGTTCCAATTTCTACATCTGAAATTGAAGGTTTATTCACATAACTAATGGCGTTTAATAAGGAAATATCATGGCAAAATATCTTGATCTAAATGGTCTTTCTACCTTCTGGGGAAAGATTAAGACATATATAGCTAATCTTAGCGGATCTATAACTGGATCTCCTGGTGCTAGCAAGACTATTACAAGCTATACGGATGCCGGTGGTAAGACAACTGTTACATTTGCTGATATTCAGATAGCAGAGTCGCAGGTCACCAATCTCACTACTGATCTTGGTAAAAAGGCTCCAATAGCAAGCCCTGCTCTTACAGGAACACCTACTGCACCTACTGCCGCAGCTGGTACAAATACCACGCAAATTGCTACAACTGCATTTGTTAATACTGCCATTACGAATAAAATGGCTGAAGCAGATGCTATGATTTATAAGGGCACTTTATCTGGCGGTAGTACTGGTGATTATGGTGCACTAACACCTGCTGCTTCTAAAGGTTGGACTTATAAGGTTAATACAGCCGGTAAGATCGATGGCGTAGAAGTTGAAGTAGGCGACATGCTTATCTGTAATACAGATAGTACACCTGCCGCTACTGCTAGCAATTATACTACAACTGTTGCTAACTGGGATTTCATTCAAGGTAATCTTGATGGTGTAGTTATTGGCCCAGCCGAATCCGTTAATAATAGGGTAGCTATTTTTGATGGTACTACTGGTAAGAAAATTAAAGATTCTGGTTATACCATAGGCAAATCTGTACCATCTAATGCTGTATTTACTGATGTTAGCGTGGCTGATGCATCACATCACTATACACCATCGACAGCATCTGGATCAGATAAATCAGCTTCTGCATCTGGTGCATCTGCGGCTTGGTCTATAGACGTTGTTAAGGGTGTTACGCTTAATACGGATGGCAAGGGTCACGTTACAGGTATCTCAGTTACTTCTGGAAAGATTCCTGCTAACCCAAATACTGATACCAAAGTTACTTCAGTTGATAATCACTATGCACCAGCTGAAGATTCTGGTTCAGCTATTCCTGCAACTGGTGGATCGGCAACACAGCTTCCGACATCTTCCAGTGGAAGTTTAATTCAAGTAGTTACTGGCCTTAAGCGTGATGCTAAGGGCCACGTTGTCGGTGTTACATCTGCAGGTCTTTGGAGTCCAGATAATAATACTACATATACTAACGCAAAACTTGGTCAGGGATATGGCACCTGTTCTACAGCCGAAGCCACGGCTGCAAAAGTAGTAACGCTTTCTAGTTATGAATTAGTAACTGGTGGTATTGTTGCCATTAAGTTTACATACGGTCTTTGTGCATCTGCTACTTTAAATATTAATAGTAAGGGTGCAAAAAATATATACATTCGTGGTGCCGCCGTAAGCGCTACTACTGCTAAAGAAGTTTTAGCTAATGATATTGCTTACTTCATGTATGATGGTACACAGTATCAGTTCCTTGGTACGGATCGTATCTTTGGTGCAGGTATTGTTAGCTTATCGATTAATGGTAAGACAATTACATGGACTAAAGCAGATGGAACTACTGGTACATTAACCACGCAGGATAATGATACTAAGAATACTGCAGGATCTACAGATACTAGCTCCAAGATATTCTTAATTGGTGCTACTTCTCAAGGTACTAATCCAACAACGTATTCTCATGATACAGCATATGTTGGAACCGATGGTTGTTTATATAGTAACTCTCAAAAAGTTCTTACAGAAAATGTAGCAGCGAGTACTTACGAGCCTAAAATGACTGCAATTACCGATGCAGAAATAGAAGCTTTAGAGTAAAAACTTTTTAATGCTCCGTCTTGAATGGACGGAGCATTTTCTTCATAAAAGGAATAAATATGGCAAAGTATTTAAATCTACAAGGATTACAAACCTTTTGGAATAAGATTAAAGGTATAATCTCTGGACTTGATACCAGAATTACCAATTTAAGTACTACTGTAGGCGAACATACAACTGCTATTGCAAATAAAGCATCTACGAACCATGCGCACGGCAGCATAACGAACGGTGGAGCCATCACGGACACTGCAGTCGCATTGGCAAGCGGAGACTCGCTCGCATTCGTGGATTCTTCGGATTCGTCAAAGATAAAGAAGACTTCTATCACCTTTGACGGCAGTACTACGACACAGGCGCTGACCAAGGCTGGTACGTGGGCCACGTTCAACAACTATTCGCATCCCACCGGTAGCGCCCCGTCCAAGACCGGCGTGCCTACGGCAAATGCCAGTCCCGGATTCGGAGGTACTTTCAAGGTCAACCAGATTACGACCGACTCGACCAGTCACGTAAGCTCCGTTACCGAGCGTACCATCACTATACCGAACACCATGGCCACCACTTCGGCTGCCGGTTTGATGAGCGCGGCGGATAAGACTAAGCTGGATAATGCCACTACCAAGAAAACAGGCTTTGCCTATCGTGGCACAAGTGGCGGGCCGGTATATAAAATTGCCGAGAAAACATTTACCAGTAAAACAACAACTCATTCAGAGCAGTTAATATTTGATGTATCATACTCTACACACCCGACTGCCATTGCAACAAGTAGACTTGTAGTATCATTTCGTGTGGATGCTAATACATCCGCTACAATGGGATTCGTTACTAATACTGTAATTCGTAAAGAGGGATTCACAGAATTGCCATACAAATTCTATGGAGCTGTGGACTATGCCAATGGTAAATTTACATTATATGCAAAATATATTAGTGGTGCTTATGTTACAGTAGAAGCCGAATGTATCCTAGCAAGTTCCGAAAATACCGACCTTATCGATAATGTATCCGTATTCAAGACAACAACCGCTGAACTTCCGGATACCGCTAAGGAAGAGACAACTAGATGGGTTGCCAATACATCGGCAAGTAGTGGAAATGCACCAGTGAAGGTAGATGCGTATGGAACGCTTACCGCCGTTCCAATGGATTCTACGCCGACAGCATCTAGCACGAACTTGATGACCAGTGGTGCAATCAAGACTGCGCTGGATGGAAAGTCTGATATATACAAATGGAATGCCGTTACCCAAGGGCAAAAATGGTCACGTATATTCTATAGTGAATCTACTGCTGGCGTGGTAGGAAGCTCCGGAATCCTATGGATTGGTTGTACCCGTGCGTCGGTTGTGTGCAATGCGGTCTTCCTTGTCACGGCTGCACATAATGGTGCGGAACGCTCAAATATCGTTGAATTGTCATCATGCGGATATTCGGAATTACGCTGTCGGCTAGTCGTAAATAGTTCGGCAAATTATTATTTTGAGGTATATGATACCGCTAACAGCATTGCATCCGGCACGACACAACAATGGTACTGCCGGTATATACCGTTAAGGGAATCAAAAATTACTACTTATACCGCATTTACAGATGGAACTACAATTCCATCTAACTATGCCACATGCAACGATTTTACCATTACTGTGGGCAATTCTGCATTCGCTATAAAAAATATTACTCGAAGTGGAACAACGTTTACCGCAACTCGGCAGAACGGGTCGACGTTCACGTTCACCCAGCAGGACTCCGATTCAAAGGTTACCCAGACTGCTGACGACACGAGCACCGGTACCGGATTCGAATTACTGTTTAGCGCGACAGGAGACAACACTACCCGTACGGAAGCATCCAGGAAGTCAAGCAAGCTGACCTACCAGCCAAGTACAGGAACACTCAAGTCCACCGCCTACAACGTGAACAGCAAGTGTACCTTGCAATTCAACACAACCACCAACGCGCTGGACTTCGTGTTCGCATAAGGAGAGATGAATAATGCCACTTAGAGCATGGTACCCGCTTAACGGCAACACGAACAACATGGGCGCGAGCAACCTGACGCTTACCCAGACGACTGCACCCGCATGGTCCACTGGGAAGACATCGTCACAAGCCATGACGACCGGCGCGTTCAAGTGGACTGCCGCGCAGTCGAACAGCATTTTCAATAACAACGAGTTCTCGTATGCTTGCTGGTTCTATGTAGACGCCGCATCAGGTACGTCCGCTTCGGACTACAAGAAGATATTTGGTGCAGACGGCGGAACTAATTCAAGTAACCGAAAATTTACATGTGGCCAGTATCCTACAGTCAATGGATTCCATGTGTCATCGTGGAATGGTAGTTCGCTAATAAATTGCTGTAGACTTGACGATGCGCTCCCTTCGTACCAGTGGACTCATATCTGCTACTCGTACAAGAAGGGTGCAATCAACATCTACATCAACGGAGTGCTGAAGAAGACGACCGAGCTCACCATGGCGAATAGCTCGTATTCGGCAGAGACACCAGTGCTATGGAACTATTCCGGCCGGAGGATATGCGACGTCCGTATCTACGACCACGCGCTCTCCCAGAAGGAGGTCGCTGAACTGGCCAAGGGGTTGATGATTCACTATACCCTGGACAACCCGTACACTACAGGCATCTACAACTTCTATTCCGGCACTAGGGCACACGGCAATTCCGACGGGCAGTCATATACCAAGACCAAACTGGCAAACGAGGACGGGTATAACTTTAAGCTGAACCGTACCGGAGATGGCTCCAACAGCTGGCCAAATGTATGGTTTAATACCATCAGCCGCACAAATTTTGTCGCCGGTAGAAAATACACATGGTCAGCAAAGGTCAGGTGCAATACTTGGACTGCTGGGTACCTTACGCTACGTAATTCCATTGCATCCAATGACTGGCAGAATGGTGGCGTTACGGTATGCTCGCCTGAGCTTGCCGATGGCCAGTGGCACCAGTATTCCCGTACAATAACCTTGACCGAGGGAATGCACATTGGTTCTACGTATTACTACCTGACCGATGCCGCATACAATGCATCCACCCAGTCGTCCAAGGGATACATGGCCCCTAATGTGGAATTCTACTGTGGTAATCAGAATGGCAGCGGTACCGTCTACAACATGGACTTCGACATCAAGGAGGTCCAGTTAATCGAATCCGACTCCTTACCCGGCTGGGTGGACAACACGATGGCGTCCAATACCGTTCGCGATAACACCGGGCGCGGCAACGATGCCACCTGTTCCGGCTCGGTGACTACGGAAGGTGGTTCACCCAGGAATACTAGGGCGTTCAAGCTGCTTGAGACATCCTACGTCCAGTATCCGGTGCCTGCCGGGATATCCCAGTGCACAATTGCTTTCTGGGTAAAGCGGGCTAGTGGCGGAAGATATTCTACAGTAGACTGCTTGAAGAATAACCCAGCCGGTGGTATGTGGCTTGCCGTTAATACCGAGAGCAGTAAACTGTGGGCCTACTGGGGAGGTACCTATAACAAGGTTAGTGGTTCCCTTACGGCTAATACTTGGTATCACGTAGCATTGACTTTCAATGCCGGAGTAACCCAGTGGTATCTAGATGGTGTAGCTGTAGGTTCTGCTGTAGATTTCTCCGCCAAGGGTACTACTTGGCCATCTGGTACTAGGACTATAGGCAACAGCTATACGGGAACTACGTGGACTACCGCGTTCACTGGTTCCATATCCGACTGGAGATTCTATACTACTGTGCTTACAGCCGCACAAATCAAGGAGCTTTACAACGCTCCAGCTTCAATATCCGATACAGGAGCTGTCTTAGCTGAGCAATTTACCGAAGGAGCTTCTGGAATTTCTGTAGCAAAGACCGGTATCGTTTCCTGTTCTAATGTTTCATCGCTGCCTATCAAGTATGATAATTCCATACTTATAGAACCAGATGGATCATGCTGGGCTCATATTGGTCATCATGCCGATCCCACGACATACAAATTTGCTAGTAGCGATCCGTTTTCTACTGGTGTCTGGAAAGATGCTAGAAGATTCCTCGATCCGTCGGCATGTGATAAAGTGGATAAGTGGGAATTTATTGCTACACAGCGGGCTACAGCTAGTGGCACTGAACAAAGGTTTAGGTGGATTCAGACTAAGAACCCTAATTCCGCTGTATATGAAGATGTCGTAGCTGCAGCAGTAACAAAGTACACTACAGACGATGGATATACTAACATGAGTGCGTCATATGGTGGAATCTATAAATTCAACAGTAATACCTACTACGTCATGACCAACGGAAATAAAGGTAACTGGTTTGGAGCTATAGGAGCATGGAATGAATGGAATGGCGGTATTCCTGGTATAAATGGCATTGCTGTCAAGGACGGAGGCTATCTTGATCTCTATCTCCGCATCGACAATGTTACATGGAATACTAAGAGAGATCTATGTTCCTTTGACAAGGCTGGAAAGTCTGTATTGTCACCGGAGATCATTGAGATGTAAGAATATTGGACAGGAGTGTTCTTGTCTAATATTTATTAAATCTATTAGTCTAAACTTAAATTTGATAATAACCTATATAAGGATATAGATATGGCACAACTTAATGACACTATGGTACAGGGAGATCTCCGGGTTACTGGAAAGATCTATGGTACCGATAATGCTATACACTTGGAAAATGCTAACTTAGCAATACCGATGCTTGGTAATGGTGATTATGTAGGAAGCTCCGGTGACTTTTTTATTGGCTCAGGTAGTGGAAAGAACCTACCAGATACTACAAATAATTTCAATATCCATACGACAGTAGCTCATTTTTCTGGAACAACTTATAGACTTTCTCAGATTGCTACACCAACATCGTCAAGTAATCCTACCGGAATATATGAACGCGGTGGTGTGTCCACTGATGGTATCACATGGACTTTTGGTGGCTGGTTAGCCGTAGCGAATAGCAGTCATTCTCATGGTAATATTACTACTGATGGTAAAATAGGCTCAACGGCAAATTTACCAGTAGTTACAGGTACATCTGGTGCCGTTACTACTGGTTCATGGGCTACTTCTGCTGCTGATACAGGTTCGTCTAGTTCAGCAGGTACTGCGAATACATTCTCTAGAGGTGATCATACTCATAAGGTTGCTGTTGCTACTGGTGATTCTGCGGGTCAAGTAAAGATTGCTGGCCAAAATGCATCTGTAAATGGATGGGCAAATAAAGCAAATCTAGCATCTCCAACATTTACAGGAACACCCGCTGCTCCTACCGCAACTGCTGGAACAAACACTACACAAATTGCTACTACTGCGTTTGTACAAACTGCAGTTGGAAATAAATTAAATAGCAGTGGCTTTGTATGCGGATATTGTAGTACTGCCGCAGGTACTGCACAAAAAGATGTAACTGCAACGAATTATTCTGCTAGCACTGGCAATGTGATAATGGTAAGATTTACCAATACTAATAGCGCTGCCGGTCAGATAAAATTAAATGCAGGTGGTAAGAATTACCCCATTGTATGGAACGGTACTTTAACCGCTTCTGGATCAACATATGCTCTTCCAGCAGGTACATGGCCCTGTTATTTTGATGGTGCATATTGGAATATATGGACAACGGGTGCATACCAATTCCAAAAAATATATGCCAAAGATATAGCTACTGATAATACTATCGTTGTTGGGTCTACATCTCCTACATATACTGAACTACGTGATAAGTTGTGGAATGGTCAAGTTACTACATATTATGCTAGGACTCTTATAGGGGCATCTTCAGAAATACTATATATGCCTTTATTACATATGCCTAATAGTAGCTCTATGGATGTTGGAACTATTGGATTCGGTACATTACATAATGGCATATTCTTTTATGCTACTTACGGTGTAGGTAATGTCTGGTCATCCAATACAATTAACATACTATCTCCTAGTAGCATTGAAGCCGGTACTGATATAACGGTTAGCACTTTTGGTGGTACCGTTACTATTGGCGTTGATACTACTGGAACTGCTTCTGGTACTAATGCCTTTGTAGAAGGAAATGGTACCCAAGCATCAGGTAATTATTCTCATGCCGAAGGCGAATCATCTAAAGCTACTCAATCAACAGCGCATGCTGAAGGATATAATACTACAGCCAGTGGATATAATGCTCACGCTGAAGGAAATGGTACTACAGCATCTTCTGGTTCTACTCATGCTGAAGGAAATGGTACTAAGGCTACTTCAGATAGTGCTCATGCTGAAGGTAGAGCTAGTGAAGCAAACGGTGCGCATTCACATGCCGAGGGATATAGCACTAAAGCCAATGGTATTGGATCGCATGCTGAAGGCTCTTTAACTAAAACTTTTGGAGTCTCTGCTCATTCTGAAGGTGGTGGAACTGCTGCCGTTGGTAAAGACTCTCATGCCGAGGGTCTAAATAGTACTGATGCATGTAAAGTAGGTACTTTAAGTGAAGCCCATACAAGCCAAAGTTCTAATACATGGCATATAAATGGCGTAAATGTATCAACTACTGATGTATTAGTTATACCTACTAGTAATGGTAATAAATTTATTAGCGGTATTCTAGATATATTAGGTGGAGAGATTGTAACTAAAAAGGATCTAAATGAAACGGTTGCTGCTGGCACTAGTATAATTGTCATATCACAAGGATCTGCTGGAGATTATTCTCACTCCGAAGGTAAATATACATTTGCCTATGGAGAAGAAAGCCATGCTGAGGGTTATAATACTAAAGCCATAGGGAATAATAGTCATGCTGAAGGAGAGTTAACACAAGCAACGGAAATAGGTTCTCATGCCGAAGGTTATAATTCCGCTGCACATGGCGATTATTCTCATGCTGAAGGCAATAATACATATGCTAATGGCAAATCTAGTCATTCTGAAGGTAAAAATACGTGGGCAAACTATGAAGCATCACATGCTGAAGGTCAGGCTTCATATGCAAACAATATAGCTAGCCATGCTGAAGGTGACAGTACATATGCTAATGGTTTATCTAGCCATTCAGAAGGTAAAAATACAAGTGCAAATGCTGCGTATTCACATGCTGAAGGTCAAGATACTGTTGCCTCAGAAGCTTGTTCTCATGCAGAAGGTTACAGTACTGGCGCACATGGTAATAATGCACATACTGAAGGCTATAAAACTTTGGCTACATCGTCTGCCGCTCATGCAGAAGGATCTGAAACTTCCGCATATTTCGATAGCTCACATGCAGAAGGACGTAGTAGCGTATGTCATGCCCAGCAATCTCATGCTGAAGGTTTTTCCACTATAGCTGCTGCAGCATCTGCACACTCTGAAGGTTCTTATTCAACCACAGTAGGGGTATCATCTCATGCTGAGGGTGGAGTGACAATTGCTGGTGGTAAAGATGCGCATGCTGAAGGTTTTAATAATGATGTTTTAACTACTAAAACGAAAGCAGCATCTAGTTCTGGAATAACCACAATAGACGTTGAAACTGTAACTGGTATTCCAACAGGCATGCCATGGGTAGTTATTCCTAACATACACTTCTGTTCTAGATTAAAAAGAACAATGGGAACAGGCGGTAAAACCTTAGAGCTTTATGATTCATTACCAGATGATGTAGACACTAATAGCACCGTTATAATTACAAATAGTGGTGCATTTGGGCAAGCTTCTCATACGGAAGGCCTTAGCACTAGAGCCGATGATGAAGCTATGCATGCTGCTGGTAAGTATAATGCTACTTTTTCCGGTCTAGCACGTGTTACTGGTTGGGGTACACTTTCAATTCGTAAAGATATTGAAAAATTAGATACATCCGGTAATCTCACTCTTGCAGGTAATATTTATGCTAATGGTAATCAGCAAGTAAGTGTATCAGGTCATACACATTCTGCAAGTAATATTACTTCAGGTACATTTGCTACAGCTAGAATTCCAGATCTGTCTGCTAATAAGATTACAGCAGGTAAATTCCAAGGTAAAGTAACACTGCTTGCAGATCAATATAATGATAGTCTTACTGCCGGTGCATTAGATGCAAATAATAGTAATATTGTAAAAGTAAACGCTATTTATACTGCAGATACATCTGATAATGCATCTGAAGGTATCCATTTCTATAGAGATTCTACGCATGTTGATACTCTATGGATGAATGGTGGAAAATTATTATTTGTACCAAATAGAGCTATAGGCACAAGTACTAGTGTTGCAGATAGTAATAGAGTACTATATGCTTCATCTGGTAGTAATCCATTTATAACTGCCAATTCAGATGGTGTAGTTTCCAGATGGACTGCTGCAGAGTTTATGGGTAATAATGGCCTTAGGATGGGATATAGCACAACTGATCCTGAAGCTAGTACCACCAAGGCTTGTAGTATGATAATATTCAGATCCGCTGGAGACCATACCATTAATGTAAAAAGTCTACAGGTTGGTAGAGTTTACTTTGTAGGTGTTGGTAAAGGCTGTTTCAGTGGAGCTAATGGATCTGAGGTTTCTATAAAGCTTTATAATGATTACGGTGCAAATGTTAATTTGTATGTTACTGAAAGTAGTACTGGCACTGTAGTTTTACAAAATACCAGGAGTTATATTTTGGGAGCTTTTAGAAGTCCGGCAGATAATTATTATTTTGGATATACATTTATTATAGCTAGAGAATCTAATGATGGCATTAATATCCTTGCAGCAGGTTATAATTAATGAAAATAGTAATAATATCAAAGGATCAACCTAAATTTATTGATGCTATTGAAGAGAAAGTATCTAATTTTGATCATATCTTTGTAATAGATCGTCCTACAGTAGAATACCGTATCCCTAAAAATTCTATTATGAATTTTGCAGGAGAAGGTTTTCTTGCTGGAAGAATGAGAGATATGGGAGCATCCCTATTTGGAAATGATGATATTTTATTTCTAGATGGGGATAAAGCCCCTATTGGCGAAGATTTATCTTTTTTAGATACTTTACCTTATGATTGCATAGTCTTACCATGTGAAAATGATAGATATAGAGATGAAGGATATTTTAAAGAAGAAGTAGGAGCTATTCCTAATAATAATGATTATAATACTAACTTTAAGAATCCTTTTTTTACATGTGGTATTCTTTATAGAAAAAAACTTGTAGAGAAACTCAGAGAAATTAATGGTGGTAGAATATTTAACTCAGTTTTTGATGGAAATTGGGGAGAAGAAGATCGTTGGAATGGCGATATCATCAATTTTCTTGGTTTTTCTGCAGGTTATACTACAAAAATAAAATTATCTGGCATAGTTGATGGCTGTGATTTAGAAAATTGTATAGCTGCTAAAAATGTTACAGACAGACATGTACAATATGCCATAAATTCTATGAAACGTATGAATCTACGAAAGAAATATTTTGGAGACTTCTGTAAATGAAGAATTTTTCACCCGAAGAATTTTTAAAATCATTTAATTTTACTGACAAAGATACAAGTTTATTTTATATAGCATACATTTGTGAAAGTTTGTTATCACATCCAATGTATCAGAAAGTAGCAAATCTTATTACAGATATAAAAGAAGCAGCTATAGATAACATGGATACTGTATATAACTTTATGGCTAAATATAATTCTATTAAAGGTAAGATTTTTGCAAATTATCCTCTATTTGATATACCCGTAATAGATAAATGTAATTTAAATTGTGCAAGTTGCAATCATTTTGCTCCGTTAGCTTCTGATGCTGAAATTCCAGATATAGATGATTTACATGCATCTATGACTATTTTAAAGGAACAGTATAATCTACCTTGCAGGTCTATAAATATAACTGGCGGGGAACCACTCCTTAGAGATGATATATGTGATATTATTTATATGGTAAGGGATATATTTTCTAATTATAGACGCAATCTATCATCTAATTTAATTCTTTATCCCATATACAGAGAAAAAATTATAAAAGCTATAATTGAGACAAAGTCTAGTATTTATTATTCTGCATATAAAGATATAAATAAGGATCAAATAGATATTCTTAAAAATGATGCAAAAGAGTTTAATTTTAAAGCTATTTGCACACATAATAAAAACGATGGATTTGAGCTTTCTAATATAAGTATTACAGAGAAAGATTACTTCCAAAATAAAAATGAATGTAATACTGCAGGTTGCTTAACATTAATAGGAAAATATCTTTATTTATGTCCTATTATAGCATATATCAAATATCCTAATGCTAAATTTAATTTAGATTATAAAATATCTAGATTTGATAGAATTAATTTAGAGGATATAGAAACACCCGAAGAAATTCTTGTATTTATGAATCTTGCTTCACCATTCTGTGGACATTGTAGGATAAATAGCTTCAATACTATGGAATGGAGTAAGAGTACACTTGAGAAATCTGAGTGGTTCCAGGATTAGTTATAATTTATATAGTCAATAGGGGAACACCCTATTGGCTGTATATTTAACACTTTTCGAAAAGGTAATTTATGAGCTCAGAAATAGATAAAATCAGAATTATCGACCTCGAATCTGGCGATAGCTCTGTAAATATTACAGATGCTAGCCATGTTATGATGGTCGATAGTCAGAGTACTGGTTCTAAGAAACTTTCTATGAATGTACTTCTTGATAAGATTCTTGCATTTGCTAAGTCAAATACTTCAAGAATTTTACCGGATGCTACAGAAAATAAGTATCTTGGAACTAATGAAAATAATGTAATCACTTGGAAGGATCTTCCTACACAGGTTAAGCCTGACTGGAATGCTTCTGAATCTTCGGCTGCCGGTATTTTAAATAAGCCTAGAATGTCCGAATATGCTACTGTTGAAGCAATGAATGCGTCTGATGCAAATCTTGCATCTAGCATTGAATCCGAAGCTACTGATAGAGTTAATGCCGTTCAGGAAGTTGCTACTAGTGTTTCTCAGGAAGCAACTGCTAGAAGCTCTGCAGATACTATCCTTCAGGGTAATATAGATGCTGAAGCAACTGCCAGAAACTCTGCAGATACTACTCTTCAGGATAATATAGATGCTGAAGAGACTAGAGCTACTGCTGCTGAAGGTGCATTAGATACTGCAATTCAGGGTGTCAGTGCTAATGTTAATAAGCTTGTTTACGCTTGGGTCTTCAAGGGTAAGAAGTCTCCAACCGAATTAAGCAAACTTACTGATAAGAGAAGCGGTGATGTTTACGAAGTCACTGTTAATGGTACTATTGGTAACTATGCTGTTAAGGCTGGTGACGTTGTTGCTTACTTTGAATCTAGCTGGATTCATGTTTCTCATGCGATCGTTGCTCAGGTTCAGTGTGATTGGAATCAGACCGATACTGAAGCTGCAGACTACATTAAGAATAAGCCAGAAAATCTTGTGCAAGATGCTAATTATGTGCATACTGACAATAACTACACTAATGCTGATAAGACATTAGTTGCTGGTGCTGCTCAAGAAGCAAGTCTTCCTGCAGTTGCTAGAACTGGCAGCTATAATGATCTTACAGATAAGCCGACAATTCCTGCGGCTCAGGTAAATGCCGACTGGACAGCTAATTCTGGCGTATCCCAGATTTTAAATAAGCCCAGCCTAGCTACTGTGGCTACTTCCGGCAGTTATAATGATCTTCAGAACAAGCCGACAATTCCTGCTGCTCAGGTTAATGCTGATTGGTCATCTAATTCTGGTGTGTCTCAGATCCTTAACAAGCCAGCAAATCTTGTTCAGGATGCAAACTATACACATACCGATAATAACTATACAGATACTGATAAGGGCTTAGTTGCTGGTGCTGCTCAAGCTTCATCGCTTGCTACAGTTGCAACCTCTGGTAGTTACACTGATCTTACTAATAAGCCGACAATTCCTGCGGCTCAGGTTAATGCTGACTGGAGTTCTAACTCTGGCGTATCTCAGATTCTGAACAAACCAGATCTTAAGACAGTTGCTACATCTGGAAACTACGAAGATCTAACCAATAAGCCTTCAATTCCTGAAGAATTCAATTATACTTCAAATAGCTCTGGTCTATTTATTCGTAATTCTACTACTCAGTTATCTGATAAACGTGAAGTATGCGTTAATACTAGTGCTATTGCTCCAGATATGGCTAAAGAGTTAGCCGGAGAGTACTTAGAAGTATCTAATTCTAATCAACTTGAAGTAGACTTACAAGCACTTGGAGAGGATCTTGCTGGTTCAGGTCTTTATGCTAGTAGCAGCGGTGCATTATATCCTGCTTGTGATGGCAAAACAATTGACGTTGTAGGGTATACCGACCCTCTACTTGCAGTTTTACATCCAGTGCCTGATCCTGATGGTGAGACTGGAAAGGTGCTTACAGTTAAGAACGAAGATAATACAGATAAAATAGTTTGGGACAACATAAATACTGTTCCAGATGTGTCTAGTGGTAATGAAGGTGATGTTCTAACGATAGATAATGGATCAGTTGCATGGGTTGCACCTTCTGGAGGCGGTGGTGGTGGAAACCCTTATACTAAGGTGTCTGTAACTCCAGGAGATTGCTATCTTAACGGACAAACTTCAGATTATGGATATGACTTATATGACCAAGATGTAACGATCTCAAATAACACATATTCCGTGCTGTCTAGCCCCATCGGCTGGTATCCTGAGTGGTATGACGATCCGGTAGAACAAGAAGGATGGCATCCCAAACATAATCTAGATAATCTAGTCATTAAATTACCTGATAATACGTCATTCCCAATGGCAGTTGTGGAATTCACTGTCCAGGATAGCGATGATTATTCTCTGCAAGGTTGCGTAAACAATGTTAAGGTAAAGGTTGGAAATACCGAACTTACTAGGATGTATTCTGCCCCATACAATCCGAATGCGCTATTGCTAAGCGGCGAGAATAATGACGAATTTGAATACTGGAAATTGGCGACAGAGGAAAATCACGGTAATCCTTATTACAGAATAGAACGAGTAATGTCTGCTAATAAAGGAACCGATATCTCAGCCTTTGTACATGGTACAAAAGTACAAGTCCAAATTTTTGGTTCTTGTTTTAATGTAACCATGAGCCAAGCCTGTGGTGAACCCTCTGCCTCATAAATAAATCATAAAATTATGCTAACCGAAGTTAGCATAATTTTATTTATTTGAACTGATAAATAGTATAGGAACCCGCCATATGAACAAAAAATACACTATTATCTCTTTCTGTTTCGGCAACTATGATATCTTGCGCGAGCCTATCGAGATAGACCCGAATGCCGAGTATATCTTTGTTACAGACAAGCTCGTTCCTTCAAATAAATGGAAAGTAGTCGTAGATCCTGATCTAGCTGGAAAAGATCCGCTTTATGCGTCTTACTATGTAAGGCATCATCCGTTTAAGTATGCCAATACTGAAATTGTAGCCACTGTTGATGCGTCTGTACAAATCAAAAGCTCTCTGCATCCGATTATAGAAGCCTTTGACAAGTCTGGCTCGGATTATTCTCTTATTAGCGCAATATACAAAACAGACGAGCACAAGATTTCTGAATGGCAACGGAAATTTCCGGGCCGGTTATCCGAGCATGATATAAACGCCCTTAATGCCTTCATCAAGAAATTTGACCAAGAGAATTGGCAAGGGGCTGTTGGCCAAGCCTTCAATATTTACAGGGATTCTCCGTTAATGCGAAAATTCTCTAAACATGTCTGGAGATACATCCTTGCACTGGGAGAAAATGGAAGACCAGTTAGAATTGATGAGATCGTAGTACATAAGCTACTAGCTAGATATGAAGATCTAAAATTATTCATGACTAGCTTGCAGATTATACAGTCAGAGTATATGGTCTATTGCGCGCATCGTTCTACACAACCGAGAATGTCATACCATAATTACGACCAGTATTACTATCTCTGTGGAAAGCCTGTTTATCCTCACAGGTTTGACAAGCGAATCATCTTTCCGACGTCTTATAGATACAAAACCGAAGCTATGCTTTTGACCAAGTATCTCAATCCAGTAGATCTTCATGAATGGCTTGATCATCACCTTAATGTATGCAAATTTGATCAGGTACACGTATTCGACAATGAGTCTAATTATGATATTAGATCTGTTTGCGATGAATACAGTGGAAAGGTTACCTACGAGCTTGTAGAAGGACAGGCATACCAGTACCGTCTATATGATTCATACCTAGAAAGTCGTTCTAATGCAGAATGGGTAATTCCGCTGGATGACGATGAATATCTAGATATCGGCGAATTTGCGTCCATCTATGATGGGGTAATGTATTATAGAAACAAATTCCCTCACATGGATATGCTTGCAATTCGTTGGAAACATTTGTTTCCTAAGAAATTCCATTCTGAACGTACCGGAAAAGTCTTGGAGTACTGTACAGAAGAGAACCCAGAGCTTGCAAAGAAGTTCATGTGGATCGGCGATGGTACTGTAAAGACTATCGTAAGACGCTATGGCAAGATTCATTATGAAGAAACATGGGAAAATCCGTGTGGCGGCCATGTTCCTAAAAATTCTGTATTTTATGGTGCAATGCTATGTGACAACAGAATTATTTTAGGGGTAGGTATACCTGACTGTCCTTATAAATTAAATGATGAACGTATGCGAATTTTACATTGTCGTTATAAAGGATACTCAGATTATATTAATAAAATGAAAGAAGAAGTAACAGTGTCTGATAGTATTCCAAGAAAGAAACACTGGAAATTTGACGAAATTCTACCTTCTTTAGATTAAAAACATTATTATGTATAATTATAAGGATATTATATGAAAATAAATCTTTTAACTTTCATTTTTATTTTACTTATATCAATTTCATTTACTTTCGCATCAGATATTACAATAAAAATATGCAAAGAAAAGGATTATGATTGTCAATATATTAAATTATCAGATGTAAAGAAAATAGATAAGATTGCAAATGGCGATATTCTTAGAATTACATTCTATAATGGCAATCAATTAGATATAAATGTATCAAATAAGTATTATGAAATCAAAAAATAAAAGAACCATCTGGTTCTTTTATTTTTTATAATGTTTCAAGGTATGCTTTAGCTAATGCTAAATCATTACGCCATTTCAGATCCTTTGCAGGATTAAGAATACGACTTACACGTTCATCTTGAATTACGAAACTGATATCTGCACGATCTAAGCAAGTCATTAGATTGGTATCATGACATACAGCTAAGATCTGTTTATACCGTACAGTACTTCTCCATAACTCAAAGAATTTCTTTGTAACTCGTTCATCAACGTATGAAATGAAATCATCAAAGATATATGTAGCATCATCATTACAGGTAAGCATTGCTGCTAATCTTATAGCATTTATCAAACCCTTAGATTCAACTGGAATATCATTCTTTGAAAACTTCAATCTTACGCATTTATATACACTTGAAGTAGTATTGCTAATAATGAAGACACCACGTTTATTGCAGATGATAACATTTACGGAATCACCTTCATAAAATTCCAACACACGTTTAATTTCTTCTTTATTATCGCCACCATTCATTATAAAGAATTCTTTGCTAGAGCAATCAATCGTATAATAACCGTCAACAGGTATACCTAAATCATTTAAGTTATCCATAAGGTTAGGTATGAACATCTCTTCAAGGTTAAGACCTGTTTCAGTTATTACAAAGTTTTCATCATCAATAAATTTTAATGTATTACGCATATACAGATATGGCTCAACGATTTCTTCTATTTCGTCATATCCACTAAAGCACGTAATTCTATGTAATAATGTCTCGTCAATATCATTAAAGTATTTAGAGAACCATTTACCAAGCTCACCGAAGTCAACGTACAATTTTACATCAGTATAATTTGTACGTGTGTATATCTTGGTAATTTTTCTACGTTTATTATCTTCTGAACGGCACCATAGTACTTCACTATAAATACTTCTATCTTTAAGATTCACATCAATTTCATAGTGATACAGTTTTTCATGTGTAGCAAATTCAATTACAAATTCACTAGATTCAGATCTATACTGTACACCATCTTTCGGGCCATTGTAATAGTAATCAGTATAACCGTATTTAACTTTACCTTCGCCGCCTAATAGCTCCTTAATGAATTTCAAGGCTTCAATAAATGAAGTCTTGCCACTCATATTTTTACCAAAGATCATTGCCATGGAAGTAAGACGACCATCATAATAGACAGAATTTCTATTATTTAAGGTGTCTCCAAACCATTCTACTTTATCTTTAAATGGACCAAAATTCTTTACACTTACATACTTAAGCATCAAGCTGCTCCCTTATAACCTTTGGAAGTTTGTTATACATCTGGGCATAATCATATATTGCTCTCTGTACAAAATTCATTTTGCGAGGTTCAAGACGTTCGCCGCCCATCTTCTCACATAATTTCTTCTTAATGGCTCTGGTATTTCTACCTTTTAGCTTTCTAAATTCCTTGATTGCTTTACGATTCTTACGTTTGAATCTGGCAGTCATTTCCTTTTCAGCACGTGCCATTAGAATATTATACAGAATGCTCATATCCATAGCGTTGTTTTGATTTCCATTCTTCATCTAATACCTCAATGCCAATAGATGAGCCAGATACTGGAACTGTGATACAATTCATGGATATAATTCCAACATTAGGTAATTCCCCTAAAATTTTAGAAGGTCTTATACCAATATTGAAATGTGACATGAAATGTTCTGCATGAACATCTCCCATGAATTCAGTCCGTTCTCTTTCAGAATCTATTACACAATAAAACCAAGTATCAAGATTTGAAAAGCGATTATCAATATCTGCTAAATATCTTTTTATTTCAGCAGTATCAGGTTGAGGTCTATTCCAGAAATCATCAAAACTTGGAAGTATCATCATTTTAGGATCGTAATCATCTTCATCTACATATGTATTTTCATTTTGTATTACAGCTAACATTTGTTCACATGCAGTATGTACAAATAGCTTGAATACCTTAACAGCCATTTCAAAATTGTCAAAGTTAATTATTAATGGCGTCATACCATCAAGCATATTACTTATACTATCCATGTCGAATGTAGTATTACCTGCATACAATGTATATATTTTATTAACTACAGACATGATCTAACCCCATAGAAACTGTCATATCCTTTAGGGCATTCATTGTATCGCTATCTATACTTAGATTCTTTATATAATCTATCGCTTGATCATTAGATATATCATCATCAAATGCTAATATATCTGCTGTAAAATCATTACGCTTAGCCATTTTAATTTCCATTTCAACTTCAGTAAAGTTGCTAAAGAAATATGGTTCAGGCTGAAAGCGTCTTGAGCTAGAACTCCAATACCATTTCTCTGAATTAAATATTATAAACATTTCAACTAATCCGTATGTAAAAGGTCAAAACTTGGATCTAATTTGTCTACATCATTTCTACTGGCTGTAAAATCTGGAAATTCTACTGCTCTGGATGTAAAATATCTATCATTAAATTTATAAATCAACGGTGAATCTATCAATTCAAAATTATCTTCATATAAATCATCATCAGTATCAAATTCAGTTTCTTTTACAAGAATCAAAATAGATCCTAATTTGAATCCTTGACCTTTAAATGCATGAGCTATACAAATATGTATACCTTCTAGAAAAGCTTTATCAATGCGTGTTAGATCATTATAACCTGGTAACGACTCAAAGTAAGATTCAAATATAGAATCAAACAGTTCTGTTGTCCATTTATAAGGATCATATAATACATTAGAAGGTATCAACTCTTTTAAACGAAATCTTTTCTTATTTAGATCATCAATGACTCTTCCCATAAACGGTAAACCTGCTTGTGAACTCATACAATCGCAGAGCTCATCATAAATGCGACCTATGCGATTCATTATTCCATTAAGCAGGATATCGACTGCTACAGCTATGCTTGTTGTTACTGGACTAAGTAAATGTACTGAATGACAGTCATCATCTCTATTATTTTCAGTTACAAAATATACTTTTTCTTTAAAGGTGTCTCTTATACCTTTAAAGGCATCTTCTTTCTTCTTTTTCTTATTCTTAGCAGCAACTTTTCTTGCTGTAGTCTTTTTCTTAGTTACTTTTTTAGTTTTAATGGATCTCGCGACCCTAGAACTCCGTGTAGGCATTTCATCTCCAGAATCTCTTGATGCATTTAATAATGCATTTTGTTCCATAATAGTATTGAGCGCATCACTGAAGTTAAGCCATTCAGAATCTATCTCATGTCTGAATAGTTCTTCTTCGTGTGATGCGCTCCAATAATCATGATCTTGGTTTCTAGCCATAATAATTAGATCTCAATATGACCTAAATCAATATCTGTAGCTAGGTCATTACTATCATGTACAGATATAGTCTTCTGCATCTGTGGGAATTCAACATGACTAGTTAAGAAATATTTATTATCAATTTTATTTATCATAGGTATTAATCTAAAACAGGCGTAGTAATCATACAATGGATCATCGCCATCCATAAAATCTGCAGTAACTTTTACAGTTAATCCAGTTAGATCATTCATTGTAAACATTGTACTATATTTATACGGACGCGAATGATTTCTACTAACGTTAATTTTTATATCGTCTAAGTAGTCGTAATCTTCTGATGATAAGGATTCATATCCGGGAAATGATTGCCAATACTTATCATATATCTTTTTAAATATTTCCGTATCCCATTTGTCCATATTATTGTAAACATTTTCAGGCATATAGTCTTGAAACTTTATTCTTGTTTCAAGTAGCGTCTCTAGGAACGTTTGCATTTCTTCGCTTATATCGCCTTCATAATTATCTACCATTTCTCTAAATATATCCTTTATACGGTTATCTATATTATATAGTATCGTATCCCTTACAATTTCTACATTCGTAGTTAAAGGGCACAATACATTTACATATACGGAACCATCATCTACAGCATTATCATATACAAGATATAATGCATCTTTAAATAAATTCTTTTTAACTTCTTTTTTGTCTTCTGTTTGGACTTTTTTCTTAGATTTCTTTGTTGGCATCTTGTCTCCATGTTTATTCATTTTCTTTATTTAATATATATTCTTAATATCTAACATTATTATGACGATGCAAAAATCTCCTTGTGTTGTTAGGTTGTTTATCGAATAAATATCCCTTAGCGTAGAAATATGCTAAGGGATATCTTTATGAATTTTTAAAGCCAAAACAAAGAATTGTATAAAATTATATAGGTAGATTATGCAACAGGACTTAACCTTCAAACAAGCGAATATAAGTAGCAGCGCTATCTTAAGTGCTGTAACGGGTGAAGTCCGGAGATGGTGGTTAAATCAGTTTCCTGAAAACTATTTTAAGTATATAAGAATAACTTCAGGCGGCACTATCCCGGATATAGAAGGCGATGCCGACCGTATGAGGGCTTATAGAAAGAGTAATCCGTGTCTGGCATTAAGACCTAGATTAAAGTTTCAGGAAGACTTAATGGGTGAAGCCTTAAGGAATCCGGCACCGTTCTTATATGAGAACATCGGGCCTGACTCCCATTACTATACGCTATATAGAAACGATCAGTTCCTGCAGCGTATAACATTCATGGTTGATTACTATAAGATGGAATTCCAAGTTGGGATCCGTGTTGAATCTGAAGTGCAGATGCTGGATGTAATCGGCTTATTGAATAAGCGTATATTCCCTGAGAATTACTTCTATATAAATGATTGTCCATTACTTGTAGAGATCCCATCTAATCTTCTATTCAAGACAGCAGAAGACTTAGGACTAAATTTATATAAGCCTGAAGATGTAAAAATCTTCCTAGACATCTTACAGCATAATACTACGTATCCTATAGATATAAAGATTAAGAAAGATAGTGGTAAGAAGATAATTGCATTCATTATGCCTGCAAATATCTTATGCCGTGTTGAAAAATTGCCTGAACCTGATGTTCAGCATGTTAATCGTTCTATAGATAATACGAAAATACAGTTCACAATGACTGCCCAAGTGCCGTTCCCTAATCTATTTAAGATGTGGACGGAGTTACCGGTACCTATGCCACCTGGCTGGAGTCGGCCTGATGATGGAGATCCAAATAAGCCGGAACCTCCGTTTGAAACATCTGGTCTAGATAATGGTAGACTCATGATTAACTATGCTTTAACAACTGAACCTCCTCAATATATTAAGGGTACAAGTGCTAAGCGTATATTCATGAAGAAATTCATTACTGGTACAGATATGGCAGTAGATTATTTATCTCTAGCTGGTATTCTTCCACCTGCTCTAGAAATGTTTATAGATCAGATGCTTGAGGAACATAAAAAAGACGTGCTTGAGGAAGCTATCTTATTCAGATTATATAGAGATGAATATTGTGAGCCACCAACGAATTATAAATTTGATTTCAAGAATAAGACTCTAGAATTATTCTCGCCACTTAGAAATTACATATACCGTGTAGTCATCTATGTGGAAACAACGATACTTCAAAGATACGAAGCTATTATCAGGGGTATACCTGATCTTCAGCAAGTATTTGATGCGGACATTCTTCAATAGGTTATATAATGACAGCGTTTTATAACAAATACCAGTCATATAGACAGTATTTCATAAATCCGAACTATATGCCTTTACAAGAAAGAGCAGAAGCAGAAGACCTGCTGAATCCTAATACGTTAGTTACATCTGCTCTTCTTGAACAGCGCAATATACTAAGATTTCAAGGTGTACATCCTATACCTGCTAAATATTATATGCACTCTAAGAGTGCTACCCCTATTAGTACATTATTAACTAAGCTTTCTGAAAATGTAGATTATCAGGCATACTTTGTCCAAGGCTTAGATAATATTGGTGTTGTTACTATTACAGATTTCGACTCATCTATTAATCTCTCGGATTATCAGCTACTAGTATTTGATAGGAATAATAATGACTTGATTCATTCAGGATTTAGAATTAACGATTTTAAATCTACATTCTGGTATGTAATTAATAATACTCTGTATGTTATTCTTATGAATTGCACTAGATATTGCAATGATGAAAATGATTTAACAAGCTTTGCAGATGAAGTTGATGTAGTCTTAATGCGTAAGGTTAATTGCCGTGATAGCGTTAAGATAGGGTTAATGGAATTTACATTACCTCCTAACGATCCTACAACACAAGTTACTGAAAATGAGTTACCATTTACGGAATTACAGACATTATATCTTAGATTTGATGAAGTTGGCCCGAAGACCACTATGTTTAATAGATATAATGAAAGATTCTATGGTGTTGCGCTATACTTATCTGAGTATGAAGTAGAAATTGGTGACGTTATCTATAACGAACATGATAAAGAGGTAACAGTAACCAGTAATAATATTACTCTGATTAATGATGCTATTAGACAGACACATATCAAAAACTGGTTGTTAATAGATCCAAGTAAATATCAGATATCTATTGGTGATAATTGTATTATTGCTGAATGGAATAATATTGCAGATGTTGCAGATCTAAATCTCTTTATATATGCTTCTTATAGTGATACTGAAACAGGAACAAGCCTTCCTAGAATGAAGATACCTGTTACCAGATTATATATGAATAGTAAATTCTATTTATATAATAAGAATACTTTTATAAAGACTGAATATGAATATAGATATAATCCGGGTGAGGATCATCCTATTATTTCTGTAAGCAGAGATAATACTACTCCATTAAGAGCTATTGAAGAAAGCTTTAATGTAGTTCGTGATGATGACGATAATATCATAGGTCAATATCCTAATTATATCCCTATGAATTGGAGTCTTCCTAACGATTTACGTTTAAGTGATGATCCGGATTCACATATCTATGGTAGATGGATTGATACTGAAGATGTATTCGTATTTGTAGATGGCGTAAAGTTAACGCCATATCTAGATTACGAAGTATCTAATAATGGTTTTATAGGCGAAGATATACCAGCTGGTAGTATCAAGTTCAAGAATAGGAATTCTAGTGATACTGCGGAAACTTTCCCGGTATTTCCTATATGCCCTGTGGATGAATCTGTAAGTCTTCATACTATATTAGTATTTACTATTCCATCTTCTGTACATAGAAATGTATATTATGGCCCATATACTTATGGCGATCATTCAGAATTCGTACATGATATAAGTGAAGAGGTCATGAGTGCTTCTGATTATAAATTTAAGGATAGTAATGGAGTATATCCAATACTAAATATTGAAGCTGCTACAACTAAAGCTACAGTTTCAATGCTTTCTCCTGAAAATTATATAGTCTTTGCAGCAGGTAGATATCAAAGAACTGAAGATAATAAGGCTGCTATTGCATTAGATAATGCTCTATATATGAGAGAATTATCAACATATACAAGTATAGAGTATCACTCTTACTTTGACGATAGCAAATTATCTTATATAGATAATATGTGGCACAATAATTCTACATATAATCCATTAGCAGAGAAGTTAATTAAGTATTTAACAGGAGCAGACCCTGAAGATCCTGAATACTTTGATATAGAGAAAACCTATATGATTAATTTCTTAGCTGATAGAGAAGATCCAGAAGAACCAAATAGGATTACTGAAGAATCTTCAGAAGCCTATGGTATTCCGACGGACTATATCTACTATGGTGGTTCTACGAATATCTTTGAACTCTGGCTCAAGCATAATACTCGTCTTGTGTTTAGAAACGATATTGATGCACAGGATGATACTGCTAGACGTAGAGTTCCGGACAAACAGACTTACTTCAGTGCCAATGATGATCTATCTGAAAGAGGTTATCTGAATAATATTCATGTGTCTGGTAATGATATGCCGGGTATGCCTGAATATACTGCTTCTAATGATATAAATAATGAAGAAGAAACTGAAGACGACAATAACGGATAAAGGTAATTTATGTCTTTTGAAATTTATGAATATAAACCTACTAACGATGGAAAACTTGAAAAAGTCGTATATGAGACTTTGGAGGATTTAAATCCATCTGATGCAGATACACCATTTGAATATCTGAATCGTTATATTGCTCAAAAGCGTATTGCTTTTGAGAGGGCAAATAATGAGATTATAGAAAAATGGCATTCATACGTAGAAAATTATTTTAGATCATTAGAACTTGTCAAAGAAGAATTAAAAATACGTGGATATGATATAGACCACTTAGACTTTAAAGATGTATGGGAAATAAATAGCCCTGTCTTAAAGTATATGGCAGATAATCTATGCCAAGCCTTTGTACTTACCTTTGGTAATACAGAGGCTTTTTTAAATACAGATTTAATGAAGAATGCACCTGAAGATATTAAAGAAGAATTCAGGGATATTACATCTGACGAATATTACACATGGTTACAGTACATGACTAATGCTGAAGCAACAAGGCCAGTGCGTCCAGTCCTTCTTAGCGATACTTACGAGAAGTTTGACTTAATTGAAGCTAAGAATATTATTGTGACCATTCGTGATAAATTTGTTAGGAATAATGAAGATAGTATGGCAGATGCCTTAAAGCTGTGTTCATTCCTAGCCGGTGCTATCAGACGCATCTACAATGTACTTCCAGAAGAATCCAAGAATAAATTATCCGCAGTAGATAGAAATATTCTAGATTACGGATTTAAATTCCAATCTGAATTACAAACTAGATGTGATTCTGAATTAGCAGATGAAGGTTTAGGTGTAATAAAGAAACTCTTAGAGAGAGAAAGTACCATTAATGATATTATTCTCTTAGTTTACTCTCACTTGAAGGCGTAATATGGTTAATTTTAGTAAAGCAAGATTTGAATTCATACCTAGCGTATTGGATTCATCAGAGATCGACTCTCCTTATACTAACAGCAATGTTGAAGGCCATGAAGAGATGTCGAAGTCTTCGGATAGAATCTATCCAAGACGTGATGAATTATTCCAAGACGAAAATGGTAATCTATATTTATATAAAGTCATTAATGGCATTCACAAGTACGTGAAGATTTCTGCTGATGCTACTGTAGGCTCAGATAATGGTGATCGCATAAATAAAGATATATTTATGCCGTTCCAGAAAATTGCTAAAGTAGATACAACCAGTAGTATTAATTCTGCAGTATTTGATGATGGCATTATAGCGGTTGCTAATGGAAATGCATTAAAGTTTTTCAAGAGCAATCTGAATGGTGATGGCTTAGATGAAATTGAAGGCGAAATATCTATAGCCAATTACGCTGATTTCTTTGCAAAGAAGTTTGGTACGTTTACATATAATAATGGTAATGTAAATTTCAGAGTCCTTTTATGCTGCAAGTCTGTAACTGAAGGCTACGAAGTTAAGAATACTGTACAGGCATTCAGACTTGTTAGCGATTTATCCGTAATTCAGACTGCTTATACTTTAGAACCATACGGAACTGCTGAAACATTTACGGAAAACATTACCAGTGTAGGAAACAATCAGGTAAATATTCTTCGTAATGGTGACAGTACCACAAGCTTTAGGGCTATAGTTAATAGCTCCATTATTGAAGCCGAGTTAACTGATGATACTATCACGTATACATGTCCTGCTGAATCATTTATTAGCTTTGCAAAGTCTTCCGGTAATACAAATGCCGTAATGACTTCAATGCCAATGTCCGGTAATATCCGTCTATATACTAAGGATACTGATTCCTATATAGAAGTACCGCCATCTGGTGGTAATAATTACTATGGCACGACTATTCTTAATGTAAAACGTACAAAGGCTAGACCTAATGCGTTTAGCATGTATCCTATCGTTAAGATTACATCTACATCATGCCACCTATATACCTCTGACTTTGGATCTACTCCAGTTGATAACCTTTTCTCTATGGATTTAGAAGAAGGTGAAGAATTTGTTAGAGTCATTGATAACTCTCATTCCATAAACCATGCAAATATGGTTGAAGGTTATGAGAAATTTGTAGCATCATTCATTGTCTTCACTACTAAAGATAATATTTCTTATGCAAATCTATACTATTGCATACCTAATGCTCTTGAAGATGACAATGTAACTAGTGCTAACGAGAGATATCAGAATTCTACATACTCCGTAGTAAAGGTCGGTAGATACCAATTTAATAAAGGCGAAGAGATTAACGATCTCGAAACATTGTCTTATATCTATATACTAGATAATGGCAATATACTAGAGAACCGTTCTGACTCTCTAGTAATGTATGCTGCTTCACAGTTTAAGTATTTATCTGCGTCTTTTGCAGATAGCTTGTTTGCCGCAAATCTTCAGGCATTCAAACTTATAAGCAATATTGTAGATACTAAGGAACTAAGGGCAACTGACAGCTATACTACACACACAGATATATCTAAGGCAAGTATTAAGGAAGCCAGCGTAACAAATATAAGTGCTGAATCCGATAATAGTTCTAGATTGTTAGAAAATATCCAATTCGATGTAAATCGCTTTACATCTTTCGGGTATGACCATTACTATATCAACATGGATCTGGAAGCATATAATCCATTAACGATTTGTGATATAGATACTGATGAAGTATACAATATCACTGTATCATTTGGAGATGATATATCAATATTTGATATTAGGAATACACCAGATTATGGTAAGTTTATTGTAAACGTTGATAAACATGGTATAATATTTGGTAACTTCTATTGCTATTTAAATAATGTCTTAAAGACCTTTGGTTACCGTTCTACAATGAGCCTTGAAGAGCTTATTGAAAGAAAGAAGAAAGATTCTATTAATACAAAATGTGAATTTATCCTAACTGAAGAAGATGTATCTCCGTATATTGGATCCGATACCGTTAGAAACTTATTTGATTCTTTAAAGATAGTTACCCGTACGGATAATTCCATTATACATATCTATAATACGATAGATGGTAGGATCATCCTTAAGGAAACCGCAGCTGTTTATAATGCAGATGATTTTAATAAACATACCGTAGATATTTATAATACTAGCTTGCTAAATAGAGAAGTAAGTATTAATGCTTACTTTGAAGTGATAGCTAATGCTGGTAATCTCAATGTAATAACGAAGAGCTATACAGATGGCTTAGTGTATAATAAGTATATATTTATACCAATGGTAAATGTTACTGATAAGCTTGTAATTGTTAGGCTCTTAAGACCATGTATTACTAGAAGCACTGGCTATTATCCTGAATCATATGGTTTAGCATCATATATATCGAATAATGAAATCGTTTATTATAATAATAGATACACGATGCTAGAACCAATGCTATCGTCACATGATGATTTCTATGACCTTCCGCTAGTAGCTACATCATCTAAAACTGTGATGTACATTGACTCTAACAAGAAAGTATGGAACGTCAATTTCAATTACAGAATGAATGAAGATAACATTGGCATATCTTTCAAGGAATCTGCAAATGTAATCTGCGATAATAATATCTTGCCATATACTAGCGGTGCATATCGTTTTATTGATAAGTACAACAAGATGTACTTATATACTGAATATCGTGGAGAATACAAAGTAGTAGAAATTACCCACGAAGGCGATATAAATAGTGTAATACTGGTACGCACAGGATTATACGACCCAGGTCGTGGTAATAACGATTGCCTATTCATAGGCAATAATATCCTGACAAACGTATACAGAAATGATACAGGTACAACGGGTTATATAAAGGTAAAAAATACATTACTCAATGTCTCTGCAGACAGCTTAAGTGCATCGGATGCTAATATTGGAAATGCTAATATTGGTAGCCTTAATGCTGTACACGGTAATTTTACTCAGCTAGATATTAATGGTTTAGCTATGAGAAGCATTCCTGGTGCAGTTGTTGATACTGGTTTATCCGCTGCAGAAAAGATGAACTTTATAAAAGAAGCTAATGCATCTATTATTAGTAATTCTATAATTAGTGGAAACAGGACTACTGCTAAATATAGGGATCTTACTGACGATTATTCTAATGCAAGCTTATTGAATATTGAAATTACTTCTAGACCTGGATATGCACATGGACTAGTCCATTATACTAAGGATAATAGTAGAGTTTATTCACTGCTAGGAACAGCATACTACGAAAATAATTCAGAAATAACAGTTGTATTAATGTTTGATACTCCTGAAAGGGCTGCTGACCAATCTATATACGACACTACAGGCGAGCTATTAAATAATGTATTTGTCATTAAGGGTTTAAAGAGATACAGTCAATATAGCGGAGTGATAACTGATGAAGCGACTCATTTCTCTCGACTTAGTGAAGACCAGTATGTACATGGTGGTACACCTTATTTATTAACTAATCCTGGGTGGATGTCTACCGGTAATATAGCATATGATAAGCGTAATGTAACAACCGGGCCTATGGAATTTACTTTTAATAAAGGTGATAAAGAATTTAAATTCAAAATTAATCTTGGGTGTTTTGTTGATGCTGCAAATACAATGAATACTTATGTCTACTTCAACAATATCACATTTGTTAATGAAGATATTAATGAAGAATATGAATTATTCAAAGCAGAGACAGCACCTGCATTTAAGATTCCATCTTCTCAAGATTCTTGGACATTATGTAATGCTTCAGGTACATTAGCATTAAATAAAATGGCAGAGTTCGTACCTGCAAGAAAGGAATATGAACTAAAAGCTGATCCTAATGATGTAAGAGTAAATGTTCTTAATGGAATGAAAGTAGTATATTTCCCTGCTCTAGTCCATGGGAAAACTAATACTCTTAGTGCCATTAATAACGTATTAGTTTATGGTATGGATAAAACTGATAAAGGTCAGTATGACTGGAAAGTTATAAATCTTCAAGAAGTACCATCGAATAAGGAAAATCTTCTTACATCATATTATGAAAATGGTAATCCTATTTTAGCAGATATAGATATAGATTATACACCGTTTATTATAGATGAAGTAGATACAAGTTCTGAAATTACTACTGAGGATAGTAATTATAGATATAGAACTATACAGCAAAGAAAATATCTAGCTATAGGATGTGCTGAGCCTATTAATACTGAAAAAGATGATATGTTATCTTCTGGAATAGATGATAAATATACCAAAGATATCGGTATATATCATGGTTACGGTAACTTTACGAATAGACTTGCATACACCTATGCGTCCTTCGTAAAAGCTCCAAATCTAAGTAGCTTCATGAACTTTAGCAAGATATACGTTACATGGATAGGAACTAAAACCGTAATTAAAACTGGAAAAAGTTCTGGTGTAGTTGTTTCTACTGTAACCACACAAGAATTACCTAAAGGATCAAGATTAGTGGTGCCTGATGGTAAGCTAATAAATCGAAACGATGATGATAAAAAGCGGTTTGTTAGTGCAAAATTCTTAGCTCCTAAGACGAATGAAATAGAAATACAGGGTATATTCGTTAAAAATAATCTTATGTACTCAGATATCCTTACTAGTTTCAGTAAGACTGAGTATGATAGCATCATAAGTACGTACATTGAACCTACATACTTCATAGACCTGACTACTGATAATAAAACCTTTACACCTGTATGCTGTACTGATAATGATTGGAAGAATAGTAGTCCACGCGTAGGTTCTATAGACTTAGATCCATACCTTAGTCTGTTTTATTCTCCATTATTTGAAAGAAAATATCCAGAAAATTCAAAAAGATCTATAGTTATCGCATTATTAATAAATACTAGATTTGGTACTGACACAACTATCTCTAGTATAATTATGGATCTAACTAGTGGATATGGATATCTAAAAGATTCAATTAATTCTAATTATGCGGTATTAAATAAGCAGTATACTGTAACGGTAAATGGATCAAAGATAGGCATTCAAGATGTATATCCTAAGCAGTTAAGTAGTGAATATATCACAAACTATACGATTACATCATCATATGATGCTTATGCTATATTATTCCCCATAAACATTACTTGGAAGATCTATACTGCTATGGCAATGGTTCATGGGTGCGTATTTAATCTGCAATCTAAATATCTTAGTATACCAGTAACTGAATCATCTAAGAGTGCTGATAGTAATAAGAACTGGCTAACATACTATGAGGCATCATATCGTACGAGTTCGATGTTCCCACAAGGTTCTGAAATCCTTAAAGGATGCATGGAGAAGTATTCATTTAGTAGTACGACAGATACACGTGATAGACCGGTAGATTCAGTATCTATATCAGATGTAGATAAATTTAAATATAAGCCAATACAATATCCTACAAAAACTGGCAGTTATATTATATATGTCAATGGTAGCTATACTGACCCACCATGTATGCATATAGCTTCAAGCTCTGGAACTATGAATGAAAATTCTAATGCAGGTATACCTGTTTCATCCATTTATAATGAAACACAGAACTTTGCAGAGCTATCATATATGAATATGAGCAAGGCTACAGATACAAGTGTTATACTAGCAACTGCATCTGCTATATATATGTGGAATATAGGAGAGCTGTATAGCTATACTAAAGGCTTTGTAGGTGACATTTCCGAATATAATATCCTTGGAAATAACCGCATAGATACATATATTTATCATGGCAACAAGTCTAATATGCTTTATAATTATGGAAATGATATTGGAGAAGTTAAAGATTCCATAGTTGTCATTGACAAAAGAAATGATGTAAAGAATAACCCTTCGGGGTATATCGGTCAGAATCTTTACCTTAATGGTCGAAAAGTAGTTACCGTTGATAATATATTGACGGATTAAAATTAATACAACTTACCCTAACAAGGTAAGTTGTATTTTTATCATAGTAAAACAAACCATTGTATAAAATTCTTACAAAGGCAAGTATATGAGAGCACAATTTTCTATGTTAAAGCCTTACAAGCTTTACAGAAACCTTACTATCATCTTCGATACTAAGATGAAGATGCTTGAGAATTCAATTCTCAATGTAAGTATGTCTAAGGCTTCGACCATAGATGTAATGAAGTCACCCTTATTCCAACAGAATTATATTCGTGGCTTTTATATTTCTAAGTTTTTGGATAAGACCCTTTACAGAAAACTTATAGAGACTAACCGTATGGATGTCTATAAGGAGATTAAAGGATCTACATGTGTTACTATCTGTCCATTAAATGCTACTATCTTAAAGAATAAAAATACATATTATCCTATTTGGAATGAACTTGAGAATATCTTTAATATTCCGGGTGCTCATAATAAGATTCGTAATACAGAGAATTTTATTAAGACTGTAAAAATCGTTCAAGGTAATATGCCTAAAGGACTATATAAGCAAAATTATGTAGTCATAAATTCTGAAATATTTGGTAGCGAATTTGGTGATACTGAAACATCATGGCTTAAGGGTCTAACTGTTGGTTCGATGCTTTATCTTCATATCCGTGATGTATTAATGAAAAAGGCATATAATAACTGGATATTTGCTGGAAAGCGTGTTATTATTTATGATACTTTAAATAGAACTGCATTTGCTATACCTGAAAATATTGAGAAGCTCTCTCTTGGTAAGTTTAAGTGGATGATGAAGATCATGCACAAGTTCGCTACTGGTCAAACTGTTACCGAAGAGGATCTTGCTGAAGAGGAAATTGTAGCTAAACCTAATGCTGGCGAAAAGGCAGCATATATTGCTATAGATGATAAAGCTGAAATCTCTCTAAAGGGTATCTTAGTTTGTAAGAATCCAGCAAGTGCTCTTGATGCTTTTATTCAGGCAAATTATCCTGATGCAGATTATCTTATCGAAGATAATATTGTAACTATTGAAGAATCAGATAACAATAAAGAGATTGTAAAACAGCTGTTTAATGGCGGGTTTAATCTTTATAAATCTGAAGATAATCTTTTAGATGAAAGAATCTTTAAGCCAGTTGGAAAGAAATTTAAGATAGCCAAGGATGAGAAATTTACGCATGTTGGTCCAATTCTTGTAAAGAAAAATGGAGCTACAGTCTTTGGTCTTACTTTTAAATTTATAAAATCCAGTGAAAAGGCTGAAATTAAAGCAGCAAAGGCTGAGGCTATTGAAAAAGTAGCTGGTATGAAGAATGGCATTCCTGTTTCTGCTGAAGAAAAGGAAATGATGTTTTCTATAGATGACCGTATAGATGAGATCTTTGCCGAGACAGCTGATATTGAAGAAGCTGCTAATAAAGTAAAAGAAGATCCTGTTGTTAATAAGCTTCAGAATAATCTTACTGAAAGTCGTTTGAAGGCTGTTCAGAATAAGAGAGCCGCAGAAGTTATTGAAAAACTTAATGAAAAGCAGGATGAAGCAATTATTAACATTAATGGTACTAATGTAAAACTTGCTGAGAAGATTGCAGCCTTAGAAAAGCAACAACTTGAACCAGTAGAGTTTAAGTCAGATCTGCTTAATAAGGAATTAAATCATAGTACCGTTAAGTCCATGAGATCTTCTTATCTTAAAGATCTTTATGAGTTGGATCAGTACCGTATCTTTACACAGTTTAAGAATTCCAAAGATATTCCTATCTTTGTTGAGTCTATATCAAGGACTGATTCAAGTACGCCATTGACTCAAAAAGAAACGCTTACGATTAATTTTAATATTGCTAATGAAAAGCCGAGGTCAATGTCTATTGACATACCTAAGATTGATGCAGATGGCTTTATGTATATTGCAGGTAACAGAAAGCAATTTACTAACCAGATTACAATGATGCCTATTACTAAGATCATGCAGTCTGGTGAACTTGTCGTTCAATATTGCACGTCTTACAATAAAATATACATTAGCCGTAGCAATGGTAACTTTAACCGTAAACTTGCTAGTTTCTTTAAAGCAGTAAATATTCTTGATAAGAATAATGATCTTGCTAATAAGACACATAATATTCTAATTGGTTCTAGTATTTCTACTAATGCTGGCAAAACTATCAGCTTGGAATACTGGGAAATGTCTAAGAAGATTGTTAATGTAAAGATTAAGAATCTTATACTAGAATTATCTCAGCCAAGTGTTGAGAAGCTACTGGATAAGCATAGCATAGATCTTGCAGAATATAAAGAAGAGCTTCCTGCAGAAAAGTACTTCCCAATAGGTATAATTTCCAACTGCAAAGACTTCTTACCAGAGGAATATAATGGTAAAGATGTACCTTTATTCTCTAATTTGATCGGAGAAATTGTAGTATATCTGCCAGACACAGAAACCCCTGTAACTGTTGCTAAGTCTTTAGTGGATCTTATAATTAATTATGCAGAACTGCATGATCCTGAATTATTTAACACTCTAAAGACAAGTATATATTCTGGTAATTCCTTTACTTATACACGTCTAGAAGTAGCTAATTCTTATATTCCATTACTTGTATTCCTTGGATATAAAGATGGCTTAGAGTCTTTATTCAGTACCTATAATATTGACTATAAGTTTGTTGGTAATGAATCTTCTAAGACAATGGATATTCCTCTTGAATATAATGAAAAGATTAAATTCTTAGATGGAACCCTTTGGTATAAGTCTGGTGAAATTAAGAAAGATTTACTCTTTAATGGTATTTATCAGCTTCCAACTGAAGACTATAATTTTGCAGACTTTGGTCCAGATGGCGAAGGTTATACACAATACTTTATTGATGATATTACACCGAGATATGGAAAGGCTTTATCTAACTTCTATACACTTTTTATAGATCCAATTACATCAGATATTTTAAAGGATAATGATATTCCTAATGATATTACGGGATCTTTCTTATACTGTAATGATCTTCTCGAAGATAGTAATTATCTTCCAAGATTTGATATGAATCTTTACAGATTAAGAAACATTGAATGCCTAAATGCAATGCTATATAAATTAGTGGCAAAGCAGATTGAAAAGTATCGTAGAGGTTCTAGAGGCGATACCGCAGGTTTACTTGCTGTTAGAAGTGATGCACTGATTCTTGAATTGAATAATTCTCCAATTATTGAAGATGCTACACTTCTTGACCCTATTAAGGAAAGTGAAAACCTGTCTAAAGCAGTATTTAAAGGCCCAGGTGCTCCTGCATATCAGCATGCACAAGGTACTCAGGAACTTAGATTTTTCGATAAATCTCAGCTTGGTATCTTAGGTGTCGGTAGCTCTTTTGATGGTAACTCAGGCATGAATAGGCGTATAGCCCTAAATTCATTGATTACCAGTAAGAGAGGATATGTAAAGTCTGGTGTACCTTCAGACCAGTTAGATGCAACAAATCTATACTCTATGGGTGAACTTACTGCTACATTCTCTACAAGGCATTCAGACCCACCTCGTCTAATGATGACTATCGGTCAATCTGGACACCAGATTCCTACTAGGAATATGCAAACTGCATTAATTTCTTCTGGTGCATATAAGACTATATCTCATTTTATTAGTAATGAATTTGTATTCAAGGCTCCTGAAGATGGTGTAGTTGAAGGAGTTGATAAGAAGCTTAATGTCCTTAGACTTAAGTATGCTGATGGTACTAAGGGTATTATTGAACTTGGAGTTATTCATAGAAGATCTCCTGATGGATTCTTTATTGATATTCATAAGACTACTAATCTTAAAGCAGGTGATAAATTCAAAGCAGGTGATATTCTAGCTGCTGACCAGCACTTCTTTAACTTCAATGGTAACAATACTGAAATGAAAGAAGGCACTCTGTGTAAGGTCGCAGTGATGTCTAGAGACTGTGATATTGAAGATGGGGCATCTGTGACTCAAAAGTTTGCAGATAAGCTGTTCTCTACTATTGTTATGCAGTCGCAATTAATGCTATCTAAGACATCTAACTTGCTTAAGATCGTAAAAATTGGTGATAATGTAAAGACCTCAGATCCGCTTGCAGTATTTGAAGAACATCTAGAAGATAAATCTATTACTGAAGCTCTAGATAAGCTTGGCTCTCTCACTGAAGCTATGGCTGCAAATGCTGCTAATATGAAGACAGCTAAATATACTGGTAAGATTGTTGACATCGAAGTATTCTACAATTATGAGATTGAAGAATATTCTGAAAGTCTTCAGAAACTTATCAAAGCATATATAGCTACATATACAGAAAGAGGTAAGAACCTTTCAGCAGGTATCAACCCCGGTCAATTTGTTGAAGCTCGTGAGCTTGATAGAATTAAGACTGGAAGAGCTAAAGGTGTTCCGTTTGACGGTGTATTGATTAACTTCTATACTGAAATGGAAGAACCATTTGCTCTTGGTAATAAATGTACTGCTGACGTGGCTCTTAAGAGTGTCCTTTCAGATATTGTTCCTACTGGAAAAGAACCATTATCTGAATATAGACAGGACAGGCCTATTGATATGATTATGTCTCCGCTTGGAGTCTTGAATAGAAAAGTTCCTGATTACTTCTATCGTGGATATACTCAGAAAGTACTAATGGAACTAAAATTCCAGATAGATGAAATTATTAATGATAAGCGATAATTTATAAATCCATAGGGTTATTCCCTATGGATTTATTTTTATATATTAAAATGAGCATAATCATACGAGGATATATGGCAAATATTAGATCAGATAGAGAACTCAAAGAAATGGTCTCTGCTCGTGAAGGAGACTTTAAGAAAATTATTAATAATAAGATTAAGGCAGGTACAGCAAATCTCTCACCTTCAACTGCCATGAATATTTTGAATACAAAGCTCTCAATGGACTTTTTCGAAGAAATGAATACGGAGGTGTCTCGTGACAGCGTCCAATAAGATTTATAAAGGATTGATAGTTCTTGAGGAATTCAAGAATCTTCCAGTAGAAGGATTTTACAATGTAGATCCTTCACTTGTAAGAGTCTTGAATAAGAGACTTAGAACTGACGATAGTGAACTTTGGAAAATCTATATCCAGAGCTATGGATACGGAATCATGTATTTGCGTGATTTCCTGTTGATGATTACTAAGAATAATAACCTTCCATATAAGGATGGCTATTTGGTATTGAAGTCTCTTCAGACAATCGATGATGCAAATCTTAAGAAACTCTTGACCAAGATTGCAAATAATTCTATTGATGAAGGACATACAGTTGTAGCATTTGATAGATCTCTGAATGATCTTGATCCTATTGTTGGTGAAGAAGGTAGACCGGCACTGGATAAGTCAGTTCAGAATGATGATATCAATGCATATAATCGTTATCTCATGAAGAATGGGACAGTCCGTACCAAAATCAATGAAGTCTATGCAAAGATCCTTAATCTTAGTGATGAAGCATCTACCGCACAGAGCTTCTTGAGTGTTGTTCAAGAGAGACTTGAAGATTTAATTGCTAGAAGAGTTGCTTTGAAAGACGTATACAATACGTATGTCAATGAACAATCTCCGCAATCTGAACAGTTACATTTTGATCTGATTCTTGAAGGCATTGATGAAACATTCAAGGCTTCAAATCTCAGTGATTATTATGGATCATTAGAAGAATTTATTAGTGATCATGGAATGAGCAATTTCGTGATTAGTGCAGAAAAGAAATGGGCAATGTCAAAGATTGCCGGTGAAGATTCATTTAAGGTTCAGTGTATCAATAATATCTTCGACGAGATTTTTAGTAATGACTATAATTCGTTGAAGGGAAAGAAGGTATATAGAACTAAGGATGAATTCATGATTAGCAATTACATTGAGGCAATAGATAATGCACTTTCAATGGGAATGATTACCAATGACGAATGGGGTATTTCCTTCTTGAAAGACACTATGCAACAGTGTTTTGCAATGATTTAGCCTGACGCAATAGGGTGAAGAGATGGGATGTGGCGAAAGCTGCATCCCTATCTTTTTTTTATATTTTATGTCAAAAACAACACATTGTTTATAAGTATATAGGTTTATTATGGCAAATAAGCGATATATCAAAAATGTTATTAAATCATTTAAGCAGGTAGTTCCTGATGCTATAGGCGAGTCTTTACCGGGTGCAAAAGGATTAATTAACTTTATAAAATCTCCTGCTGGCGAAGGTTCCACTATAAAAGAAACTTTCAAAGAGATTGTCAACGATTACAAAACTGAAGTCGATACAGTTACGGGTGTCTTCAAGAAATTTAAAAAAGGCATAAAAACTGGTGCATTCTACGATCGTGATGCAGATATAGATATGTCTGCATTCGGTGGTGATTTTGATGCAAGTTTTAAAGACGACGATCTATTTGGAGATAATGACGACTGGGATTCCAGTTCTTCTGAAAAAGCATCTAGTGATGTAGGCGGTGGTTCTACTAATGTAAATTTCGTAGGTGGTGGTGACGATAATAATGCCGGTCTTATATCTGGTGCAATGGCTGTAGGTTCTGCAAGAACTGTTGGAGCTATTGAAAAGGGTACTGCCATAAATTTTGCCGTAATGAATTCTATTGATGCTAGATTATCTAGAATCGAAGAAGCTAATCAGAAATTCTTCTCTGCAAATCTTGAATTACTATCCTCTATTAAATCTAATGTAGAAGCGATGGTAAAGATACAAGGTTCTAAGGAAACAGATTTACCTATTTCACAGATGGAAAGATTATTTGGTGATGGTAGCCAAGAATTTAATCTTCGTCTGTATATGAGACATCTTTCTAAGAAAGTCAAGAATAATGACTATGCAAGCATGTTGCCTATGCTTGGAATGATGAATCCTATGAATATGGCAACTATGGCAGGTACCCAGTACCTTATGAAGAAGATTCCTTTCTTTGCCACTGTTGAAAAGATGTCTAAGATGCTTGAAGGCATTGGTCAGCTTACATTGCATAATATGGCCAATGTTAAGGGCAATGGCATGATTAGTAAGCTCTTTAGATTTTTCGGTGTAAAGACTACTGCCGAAGTAGGTAAAGTTAGCTTAGGAAAAATGAGTAAGGGGCCAATACCCTTTGATGGTGAGACTAAAGAAGCCATTACACGAGCTATCCCAGGATATTTGGCAAAAATCCTTAATGTAATGAAGCACGGAAAAGGTGCTAAAGATGATACATTAGAAATATATGATAATGATCAGCGTCAATTTAGAACTGCTGGCTCAATTCGTAAAAAGAGAAAAGAATCTGAGCAGTATGATATTGGCGAAATTAGAGGATTTATAGAAGCCTGTGTAGCTGCTTCTGGTGTATCTGGTAAAGAAGAAGCTAAAGTAAGAGAGCAGATCTTTAAAGTAGTCTCGGATGCAGTATTAAAAGGTAAATCCTTCGGTGACCCCGATATGTTCTCTCATCTTTCTGGTAAGATGAAGAATATTATTCAAGGTGTTCATCGTGGCATGATCAATGACCACAATCGTATAAGAAAGTTACAGCAAGATGCATTTAGCTATACAGCTACTAAACAAACTCAGGGTTATTCTGATATTGAAAAAGCTGTAGAACATGCTGTTACTAATGACGGTGGTTCAAAAGAAACCATTTCAGTTTCTGGATATTTTGAAAAGAAAAATCAAGGTAAACTAGAAGATTTACTTAAGAGATTATGTGGTAATGATAAAGGTGGCCAAGATCTCTTTAAGAAATTGATGAAGGATTATAAGGCTTTCCAAGAAAGAAAAAAGCGTGAGCCATTTAACTGGAATCTTACACTTGATAAATTTTTAGAAGATGCTTTAGGCCAAGCTCAGGCTAAAAAATTAAAAGATACTGTAGATCAGATAAATGCTGAAATATATGGTAATTCTTTTAGTAAAGATATTGAAGATATTATAGGCGATATTGATTTATCTGCATCCGCAGAGCATGTTGCAAAAATAGAAGGATATGCAGATATTGATAGTATAACTAGCCAAAGAGGTAAGAGATATGCCAATTCTTTAAGTGATTTTACCATTAATGGTATACAACGCTTGGCTACCAGAGGTGATAGAGCTACAGGCAAAATACTTAAAAAATTTGGATATGCTAAGGGCGGTTATACTGGTAAAGGTGCAAAGAATGAACCTGCTGGTGTTGTCCATAAAGACGAATATGTTGTACCTAAAGAAGTTGTTAATTCAGCACAAGGCGGAAAACTTGTTAGAGTTCTTGAAAAGCTACGTGCAAAATTCTTAGGTGGTGTTGATAGTGATCATACTGAACTATCAAACGATCTCGTTGGTGGTGATGAAGGCGTTTCAAATAGACAAGCTCAGAAACGTTTAAATATTTATCAAGAACTGACTGAATTAGATATTCCATACGACCAAGCTATTACTATTGCAAGAATGGCTGAGGTTGATAGTAAGACTGCTAAAGAATTCATTAGAAAAGCTAGAGAAGATAAAAAAGCACGAAATTTAGAAAATAAAAGAACTAAGGGCGACTTTGGTGGTGATCTTGTTGAGATAATCAAGAATGATGTAACTGGACCACTTAAAGAAGCATGGCTTGGAACTAAAGCTGCTGTTAAAGAAGGTAATTTAACTGCATCAGATATACTTGGTAAAGCAAAAGATATGTTCCCAGGTATGGCAAAATATGCTGGTGCTGGTTTAGCTGCGGGATTTTTCTTACCCGGTGGCCCTTTAATGGGAGCGATTACCGGCGGTGCTATTGGTGCATTACGGCAGAATAAAGTATTACGTGGATACTTCTTCGGTGAACATGACGAAAATGGTGATGTTCAGAAAAGAGGTCTATTCCCTAAGCTTGCTGGTGCCTTTATTAAATCTATATATGGTAAGGAAGTTGGCGATAAAGCTGAAACTAACTTAAGATCATTCTTTAAGAATCCTTTATCTACATTAGCTTCGGCATGGAAAGATCCACAGGGCAAAAAGATAATGCTCGGTGCAGGTGCAGGTGGTATTCTTGGTTCAATGTTTGGACCAGGTGGTGCCATTATAGGTGCATTTGCTGGTGGTATGCTAGGAAAGAAAAAACAACAAAGCTATTTTAGCAAAGTATTATTTGGCGATAGAATTGTTGGAAAGGACGGCACTGTTAAGGGCTATAAAGGTGGCCTGTGGCAATCTTTATCTGGTGCATTTAATGCATTAGTAGCTGGCCCTGCTCAAGCTATGCTTGTTGGTGGCAGTCTTACAGATTATAAAGATATGATGTCTGGTAAGATTAGTCCTCATAAAATTCGTGCCAATCTTAAGAAAGGTCTTGCAAATGTTGCTGGCGGTGCCGCTGCTGGTGGTTTGATAGGTTCATTCTTTGGTCCAGGCGGTACTCTTATTGGTGCACTTCTTGGTTCTACTACTGGCATACGTCCAGTTCGTGCTGCTGCTAAACGACTTATGTTTGGTAAGGAGAATGCCGATACTGGTAAAAAAGAAGGTGGCATATTCGGATTTGTTAAGAAAGTTGGATCTTTAGCTGCAACATTAGCATCATTCTTAGCTAATGGTGTTGATCCAGATAAGTACCCATTCTTAAGTAAAGTTGCTAAAGTATTAGGATGGACAATAGGTCTTCCAATTAAGATCGCAGGTGGTGCTGCAAAGACTGCTGGTGGATTACTCTCTAAGTTCAGAAAGTTCTCTACGAGTTCTCATACAGTTCTATCAGGTAAAGATCTTATTGCTGCTCTTAATGCTGATGAAAAAGCCAGTGGTGCTGAAAAAGCTATAGGTTCTGGCGTTGGTATTATTGCTGATAATTTAACAGAAATAAAAGATCATCTAATTGGTAATACTGCCACTGCCACTGCTGAGAAGGCTGAAGCAGATAATGGTGCTAATACGGCTGAAGAAATACAAGAACAAAATAAAGAAAAAGAAGCTGAAAAGGAAAAGAAAGAAGATAAGAAGCATAGAGGTCGTCTAGGTAAGACTCTTGATAAGATTAAAGGCTTACTAGGTGAAGGTAATGAGAATAATAAAGGTATCCTTGGTACTATTGTTAGCGGTATTACGTCTATCATTGGTATGATGGGTGCAAAAAATGCTCTAAATGCCTTTAGTGGCGGCATTGGAAGATTCGGTGGTAAATTTGGTAAAGCTTTAGCCGTTGCCGGTATAGCTACTGCAGCTGTTGGCATAGGTAAAGGCGTATATCAATCATTTAGTGCAGATTCTCCAGAAGGAAAAGCTCAAGGCGACCAGAATGCTATAAATGGTGCGCATCTTGGTGCTCAGTCATCTATTCTTCTAAAAATGAGTAGCCTTAAAGATAAGGCTAAGAATCTAGCTGGCGAAGGTATTGAAAAAGCCAAAGGTATATTTGGAAAAGTCGGTGGATTCTTCAAGAAAGTCGGCGGTAAGATTGCTTCTGGTGCTAAAACGGCTTTTAGTTGGATTAAAGATAAGGCTTCAGCTCTTAAAGGTATATTTAAAGAAACTAAAGGCGTTATACCTAAATTATTTAAGAAATTATCTAAACTTGTAAGCAAATTTGCTAAGAGAGTTCCGTTACTCGGTGCATTCTTTGTAGCTATAGAAGAAATTATGGCTGTAAAGAAATTTGTAGATCAAGGTGGAACTAGTACTGATAAGTCGGTATCATCCATTAGCCCTAGAGAAAGAATATTAGACTTAGTCAAGAACTCTGCAACTGCTTTTGTCGATTTAATTATGCTAATTGTATCAGGCGCATTAACGGTGTTATTACCGGGTATTGGTGCAGCTATTGCAGGACTTATTGCAGTTATAGATGTTGCTCTTTCATTCATAAGTGGAGAGGGTATAGCAGAATATGCAGGTAAGTATATTGCCGAGAGTTTAGGTCCATCTATTGCAGATATATTTGGCTGGACTGAAGCCAGAAATACTGCTTGGAAAAATGGTCAGCTTGAAGAATATGATAAGAAGCATGAAAAAGATGTTGTAAATAATGCTAAGGCTTTTGTTGAGAAAGTACAGAAAGAAGAAAAGCCAACAGCAATACCTCCGGTAAATACTACAGCAGCTCCGGCTCCAGCACCTACAGCAGCTCCAGGAACTAAACCTCCAGAACCAGCAGCACCTGCCCCAGCTCCAGCTGCACCAGCTCCGGCAAAGGCTCCTGAATTTGATCATGAAAGACATGGCAAACTTACTATAGAAAAATTCAATCAGAGAAAGGCTGCATTTGAGGCTAGAAAGAAAGCAGCAGAAGATGCCGGTAAAAAATTTAATGGTCAATTCGATGAACAGGCTCAGTTAACACTTGCTGAAGAAGAAGCCAGAGCTGAAATTCTTAAGGAAATGGCGGCTAAAGCAGGAAGTAATGAAACTGCTAGTCCTGGATCTTTTGATATAAATACATATGATATAACTAAACCTGTAAAAAATATATGGGATTATGTACAAGTTATAGGTAGCGGCGGTAAGGAAACCATTGATAAACTTGATTCTGAAGTTAAGGATAACTTAGGTCACTTAGGTTACATATACTATAGTTTATACGGTGAAAAATTACCAGTTAATTCAGCATATCGTAATCCTAACACACAGGGTCGAATATATGAAAATGGAAATAAAGATGTAATGGAATTAGCTAATAGAGCTACCGGTAAGAAACCTGGACAATATTTATCTGAGTTCAAAACAAATTTCCCAGGAACATCTGATCATGAAACTGGATTTGCCATAGATATATGGAATGCAGATTTACCCAAACAAAATCGTAAAAAAGATGAGATAATGACACGTATGTTTGGATATACCGGAAGTGATCCAGCTATAGTAACCGATCCTAAGAATCCAAAGGCACATAAATTTAAATATAAAGATGATAGCGTACTTGGTATATTTAATAGATTAAAGAGTAAAGCTAAACTACCAGGAATGTATAGAGCTTCTGGCGGCTGGCGTCCTAAAAGTCAAGACTGGAATGAGCATTGGCATATACAAAGTACTCCGGATCCTAAAAATGATGCTAAGAGATGGAGAGAATCATATGATGCTAGAGTTCATGCTATAGATACGCTAGATAATCAGATAAAAGCACTATCTGGCGGTAAAAAAGAATTAAAGCAAAGTGTACGTGATATATATACATCTAAAGAATTACCATTGGATAAAGATGGTAAACCATATAGACCCAAACAAATACATACAAAATATGGTGTACAACATCCTAATATTACTCAAACTGCTTCAACTGGTGGTAAAGGTGATACCGGTGATGATGAGACATCAAGTTCGTCTAGTGGAAATATTATTAATAATTCTGAAATTACTGACTTACTTAAGGGTATATTAACTGCAATATTGTCTCTTAATAAGGGTACAGATAATAGTAAGAATGAAAATATCCTTCAGAAACTATTTATACCTTCTTCTGAAGCATTTAATCCGAATGAATCTGCTATGACTCTTCTTGGGTCAAGGCTTTGTGTCGGATTATAAAATTAATATACATTACCATATAATGGTAATGTATATTTTTATTATCCAACTTCTAAATGAATATAAATAATATAGGTACTATCATGGAACTATATACCGACATAGATAAAAAATCTGGCAAAGTTATGGCCAATAATACAGCCGCTAGCGCATGGCTAGTAGGAAGATCTGTCAAAGAACAGACCGAAGCTAAGGAAGCATTAGATAATTTACATAAAAATCCAGAAGTTGGAAATTCCAGGTATGGTATACCTACAATTAGAGAAAGACTACAATACAGAGCCGACAGTGCTACAGCTGTTGCAAACGTTGGTGATATAGATAATATAAAAGATGTAGTTAACAGACGCGTTGCTCAGCTTATGTATGGTGAAGCTATGGGCGATGAAGATCTTTACCAACGTATATGTGAAGAGTATACTGGAAGTTCTACACCTAACAGGTCTGTATCTTTTTTTACTAAGTTATTTGGTGGAAGTGGTACACAGGTATCAGATGATGCAAAAACTCTTGGATTAGGATTTAATAAAGAAAAGGCAATGAAAGCCTTTACAAATATGATCCGAGGAAACTATAAGCCAAAAGATTCTGCGAATTTAGCACAATTTAATCAGGCATTAGATAAAATGACTGACTTTTCACTAGAGTCTCTTAGTGAAGTCTTTAAATACTCTGGTCCTGCTGAAGATTTAGGTGATCTTGCAGATTCTGCAGGTATGATGTGGGATGTTGCTAAAAAAATTGCTGAAGGAACAACAAAACTAAATCCAATGTCATTTATGGCAGCAGGTACTGCATTTGTAGACTTTTGGAAAAGTAAAAAACGATTTAAATGGATACGTAATGCTGTATTTGGTGAATCATTAATTGGTCCAGAAGATTCACATGTTGGTAATGTGATGGCTTTAAGATCAAGAATAATGGGGCTTCCTCCTGCACTTCTAAATGCAGTAGATCCATTAGCAAGAGCATATAATAATAATGTAATAGCTACACAGCATGTGATGACAATTGTTCCAGGAATATTTGATTATACTGGTATCGCATGGGCTACTAAAAGAGGATTCTCTACTCCTGCTCTTGAAGAAGAAATGAAATCATTTTTAAATGGTACATCACAGACGCTAGTCTTTGATGCTACATCTATTACTAGAAATCTAATTGATACTCTTAATAAGAAAAATAGAAGACTAGCAAACTTCTCTCCGCAAATTGGTACTTTCCTTAGAGTATATAATACTCTTATGAGTAGATTCATAGCAAGACTTTCTCCAACATCTGCAACTGCTGTTTTAATAGATGGATGGAAAGGTGCTGATGAAACAAAGTTTGATAATAGACTTGTAACTACCGGATGGGGTGGCATTGAATTTGCCATAAATTCAAATACTACTGTTAGTGAAACGGCTTCTAGTTCTTGGGGTCAAGGCACTACTGAAGGTATGATGCAAGCTTGGGAAGGTGCATTAAATAAAGTTACCGATTCTATAAAAAGTATTTTAGGTAGTGGTTTTACAGATTTCTTTAATAAGCATAAATCTATAACGAACTTCCCTAAGCATTGGGAAGGCAGTAGCTTTAATAAGTCATATACGCTATCATTTAGATTGGAATGTCCTTATGGTAGTACTGATCATCTTCTTGAATATGTATATAAGCCATTTGCATCTTTACTTGCAATGACTATGCCTATATTTGAGAATGAAAACTCATATAGCTCTCCATTTATAGTAAGAGTAGATTGTCCGGGCTTCTTTTCCATTGATGCCGGTGCAATTACATCATTAGATATAAGAAGAGGCGTTGATGAGAATTCATGGTCAGCACAAGGCATGGCTACATGTCTAGAAATTACTATGACTATTATGGATATGTATGAAACTATGGCTCTTCCAGTTGGCCCTGCATCTTTCTTTGTAAACTATCCAATGCAGACATATATAGATAATATTGCCGGTATGAACTATAAGGAAATTTATACTGGTGGTTCTTTCGCATCGGCTGCCCGTACATATGCTGCATATACAAGAGCATTACCTGATGTATATAAGAACGTTATTAAGAGTAAAGCTAGTGAAAAGGCGTGGAAATTACCAGGCAGCCTTTGGGGTACTAGTAAAAATCGATAATATTGATATTATATTCATATATTAAAAAATGACCATGATCGAGTGATCATGGTCAATTAACCCAAAGCGAAAAAGGACAAAGAACTATGAGTAAGTTCTTGCAGGGATTGCGTAGTGATATGGTCGCTACGTACAAAAGGAAAAAGAAGGCTGTCATTAAGGCAGCTATGGCAGTAGCTAGCTTCAAAATGGGGGAAAACCAAGTAGGCGATGGCCTCTTCACTTTTGGAGATTACTCCGAAGGCGATGAGCTTGCCTTCCTTGGTTCCACCAAGGATTGTTTCAAGTTGAAAGGTGACTTTGTTGTCACTGCTTGTCAAAGAACGATTGACGACAACGGACAAGTGACATTACTTGTTCGTGACGATCGTCCTGATAAACAGGGTAACAAAGTCAGGGATCTCCTGAAAAATGGAGACATGGAAGTGGTGAACTTCCTACTTTACTTGGAACCGATCCTTCAGGTTGAACTGAAAGACGAATAAGCTACTGTGAGGATTTTGTCCTCGCTTGGGGAGGGGCGGGCGGTGCCTGTCTCTCCCCTTCTTTTTTTACTCTAATTCATATAGATTATTATCTTTGAGAACTTCAGGAAGATCTTTTATTGCACAAGTAGTTATTAATAGATCTTCCACAAATAAATCAGCCTTATCATTTTTTATATCATAGCATATATATGCTGATAAGCCTTTATCATTTTTATATTTAGAGATTTCAAATTCTGAAGCTCTCCAATATTTTAGGACGCCTTCTATTTTTTTATACTTGAAGACTGCAAAATCACAAATATCCATTATACAAATGGCTGATCTGCCCAAGTCATAATAATTTCAGTTCTAGGAGTATATGATAGATATTTTTCTGAAACTATTTTAGTAATTTGAGCATCATCTCTATAAGTAATTCCATTAAGAGCGTCCTGAATTAGCTTAATGAAATTATCAACATCTGGCCTACCAAGAGGTCTTAGAATCTCGGCTTCGTAAAGTAGAGCAATAGGTTTAGGTAGTGACTTTGGAATTGGTCTATACGCCTTAATAAACATCTGAATCTCGCCTTGGATCATAGATATTTCTTGACCAAATTCTTCTTCAAAATAAGACTGAATTACACGTTTTTCAGGCGTATTAGGGTCATACATACCTGATATTCTTGAAGCTCTATGACGTTTCCAAGCTTTAGGAGATCCATAAATAATAATTTTCTTTGAGTTAGTAAGCTCAAGAGATTTAGTAGATAAGAAATTATCTAATTTCTTTATTATCTTGTCATCAATTTCGAAAGGGATATTTGGATGAGATGCCAAGATATTTTTGATATCTAAACCAGTCATAATTTACCAAAAAAAAAAATGAATCACCATCATGATGATTCATTTTTAAGTTAATAATTAAGAATTTCCTACAACTTGCTTGACATTATCATCTAGATTTTTTCTTGATGAGTATAAATGGAATAGTGAAAGATATATTTTTTTATTTTGTTCATAAATAATAAATTTTATCTTTCTTTTTAAGTTAGCAGAAATTACATTTACACTATTATCATGCAAGAATTTATCAAGATGTTTAAATTTATACATATACTTAACTTGACAAACATCTAACTGTAATTCATCACATTTATCTATAGCTTCACTAAATGGTTCAAAATTAGCGAGCATTATAAAATCTTCAAATGAGTGAATATTCAACACTGAATCAACTTCTTTGAGATCCATGATGTCGAAACCGGCATCATTGGCAAATATAGCATTTGTTCCTGAAGTAAAATTATATAAACAATTTTCATGATCCTTTAATACTTCAAAGAACGGCATAGTAGAAGAGAGATTATTTATCTTCTTGCCTAATTTCAAAGCTTTAGTACACATCATTTCAAGATTGCAGTTGTTCATGACTTTCCTTTGTAACAGTTGCAATATAAGGTTCTTATGACCAGAATATCAATATTTGTAGTAAATTAACTACTAATACTATGCTATGAAGCCATGCATATGATTTTTTAGTTAATAGCTTTTTATAGCAGAATGTCAAACTAATACCTAATAAGACGGTAATTCCAAATACTGTATACGTTAATATTGTCTTATCAAAGTATAATGCTAAACATGTTAGCAACGATGCAATTACAATATGCCTTAGACATATAGATACGAGAAGTAATTCCAAACCAGTAGATAGATAAAACATTGTAGACAATTTAATGAAACTTGTTTTGGCTTCAAATGAAGTATCTTCTTCAAAACTTTTTAACTGGACTACATAATTTTCATAAGGTAGTTCGGGTGTTTTATGAGTTAATCTATCATAAAGAAGACTCTTTGCCATAGTGTATGCTTCTTCAGTAGTATTAGCTCTAACCTTTATATTTTCTTCAAATTCTTCTATTAGAATATCATCTGTATACAAAGATACATTATAAATCGCTTCAAATGGAGTGGATGGCATATTTCTAACTTTCTATTGAATTTAACAAGGATTTTGTATTATGACTGACGCACAGTTAACATCTTTAGTTTCAACTTACTCTGCTTCAGATGTAGTAGAGTTTATCAATAAATACGTTCATAAGATATATCTTGACCCATCGTCTTCAATTAATATTTCATGCGATTTTGATTATAATAAGAAAGAGGTCATTGATCAAGTGCATTATTGCACCGATTATAGCGATGGTATGCTAACGCTAGTTCCAGCCGATGACACAATGATGGCTAGGATGTACTATAATAAGCATGTTAGTATTGAAGCCATTCGTGAGTTTGAATGTTATGCAACTGTTCAGAATGAATATATGAAGGAAGCAATTAGAAAGGCTAAGGAGCTTAAATTGGCTAATAAGAAGCCTTACTTAACAAAACCTGTTAATTATCAGGCTTTGTCTGATTCTAAGTCTTATCCTCCGGCTTCTGAAGGGTAAAAAAGAAGGTAGTATGGAAAACCATACTACCTCTTTATTTGAGCTACTTAAGAAGGTTAGAAGCACGGGCAAGATTCTTCTCTTCACGACGCTTCTGTTTTTCTTTCTGCTTATCCAGATTATTTACAACCTTCTCCAAATGTTCCTTATAAAGTGGCCAGATGTATTCTGTATCATGCTTATTAGGAATGACAACTACATTACCTTCAGCATCTTGACCACGTTCACCTGCGACAAACTTACCATCCTTGTCGAAGGAGCAAACTTTCTTGATTTCATTCAAAACTCTCACAGCCTTAATTTCTTCGTGAGGGCCAATGAAACAAATTAATCCGTTAGGTTCACGGAAACAGCAGGGCTTCTGATAATGCCCGAAATAGAATCCTGCAAAGTTAAGACTGTATTCAGTCACTAGGCTATTAAACCAATTCTCAATAGACTCCAAGAACTGTTTTGCAGATTCATTAGTAAGGTTATCCATTCCTTCAACATTTTCGCCAAGGAACTTCTTAAAAGATTCAATGATCTTATTTCTACCAATTCTCTTAGACTTAGCTTCCTCTTCTTCTTTAGCAGCTTTTTCAGCAGCACGCTTAAGAGAGAATTTCTTTACCTTTTCGGCATTGGAAACTTTCTTGACTGGTTTTTCTTCTACTACAGGAGCTTCATCCTTAGGTTCTTCATCGAGTACTTCTTCGGCGTCATCATTGTCTTCGCCTGCATCTTCTTCGACTTCACTTTCAGCATGAACTTCAGCTACAATCTTTTCTTCATCAGCTTCCTCGGGTTCAACCGGTTTCGGTGCAGCCTTTGCGGAAGTTCTGGGTTTGAGATTCATAGTTTTATTCCTTTGCAATTGTTTGTAATAATTATAATTAATACATACAATCTTGCGATTGTACCAGAATTTAATATATAAATATAAGATTTAAGAAATAAAAAAAAAATAGTGGCAAGGAACCAGGGAGAGTTCCTTGCCACTTTGTCCTCGCCATTATAGTGTTGTGGTAAAATGTGCGTAGGACTTTTTCCAAGGAGCCATCCTTAGAAAACTTTTTAGACTTATTATAAAGTCTATCACATTTTAATATAATATTAAAACGTATAATATTACATTTATATGTTATTCTATAAAACTCAACTAAATATTGTAATGAAGTCTTTTCTTACTTATAAGGCACCCCCAAATGAAACACTATAAATATATGCTTAATGCAGATTATTTGGTAATAGATATCGAAACGGATGAGATATCTATGGCAGATAGAGACTTTGATAATAAGCTACTATCTGATGATATGGACTATGAAACAGAGATGTATGACATCCCAGATCCATGGTTTAGATCTTTCTTTGACAATATTTATGAGTGTACTTAGCGTAGATTTCCGTAAGAAGATTATATATTAAGGTTTGGATGAAATAGGATATGGTGTGGTACCATATCCTAAAACAAACATCCAAAAGGAGCCATCTATGGAACTGGAAATTATTTCCGCAATTCTTTTCGCAGCAGGATTTCTTGGTGCCCTTCGAAAGAAGGCAGCATATGGAGTTCTTGTTATCATTTGTTCCATCATTTTCCGTGCTAATAGTGATGTTGGCACCGATCTCTGGTGGGCATCATGCTTGTTCATCCTAGTCGGTGCAGGAATGGTTACATTCTTGCCTATCAAGAATGAAGAAAAAGAAGAAGCATAAAGCTTCTTCTTTTTTTTTTGTAAATTAATCAGAACTCTTTGAAGAATCAGAAGATGAAGAATCAGAAGAACCGGTATCTTCTTCGTCTTTAGCTTCCTCAACCTTGGCAGTCACGACAGACATAAGGACATTGCCCTGCATACCAGTAATAGTAGCCTGAATCATAAATTCAGATGTAGCTGGAAGACCATCATGAGCCGGAGTAACAACTTCAACTCTCTTAACAACTACTTCCGCATTTTCCACCGCGACTTCACGAATTTCAAAACCGTCAGCAGCCTGTAAGAAAAGTTCCTTATCTTCAGCAGGCTTCTTTGCCTTACCAGATTTAGAATCAATAAAGCAGTCAGTAACATCGATATCCTCTGGGTCACCTAGGGAATCGACATCCTCGCCAACCTTAAAGTTTAAATCACCAACAAATGTAATCTTCTTAGTGGCATTGGCTTCGCGTACAATAGATTCGATATTATCAAGATCCTTAAAGTCGTCAATGACCTGATCATCAATACTGAGTACAGAAAGATTTTTGTATTTAAGGAACATGCCGTTATTGCGACCATTAACTTTCTGCTGAACGCTCATACCATCTTTCTGAGATTCAACGGAAAGAGCTTCACCCATATAAATGGTTTCCATAGGAACTTCAGCATTAGCTTTCTTATCCCAGAACTTTTCTGTAAATTTGGCTATAACCTTAATCATTATCCTTCACCTCCTTCAGTAACATCTGAATCAGCATTGCTACCGTCATCAGTGCTACTACCTTCTTCATCCGCAGTAGAGCTACCACCTTCATCATCTGCGCTGGAAGAATCACTACTATCACTAGAGCTAGAATCATCGCTACCAGTAGGAGCGAGAGCTTTTGTAATAGCTTCCATTGTAAATGTGTCAATAGCAACATCATTAACAGAAAGAGAAATCATAGTATCGTAGAAGAAAGAACAAGCCTTGCCTCTAGAATCTTTAACAGCCAGCATTGTAGGAAGTGCTATAACACTTGAACAATCCATGACCTTAGTGTGTTCCAGAGTATCGTAAATATCGCCAGTATTTTCGACGACACCACGCTCTGTATATTTAACAGCTACATTAATCATAGTGTTATCCTTTTTGTATAGTTACATAGTGTACAGTTATAAAAGTGTCTTCTTTGACAATGAATGTATATTGTAGCATCTTATCATCACTTCCGGCATCAGGATGAATAGGATTGCCATTGACAAATACCTGTAATATTTTTGTATGATCCGATGCAGTAACAATAATAGAGCATTTATTTCCACGTTTAACTTCAGGAAGGTATCCAGGTGCAAAATATCCTTTATAATGAGAGGACATTGCATCATCAGGAACTATTACTACCTTACATTTATCCTTACATGGACAAGGTGGTTCCGGAGGACAAGGTGGCTTTGGATGAGGACACCCATATAGTAATGCTGCAGATACAGTTGACGCATTTATAGGATCAACTTCAATACGGTTGATGCATAAATGTTTCATACGAGAGTACTCGATAGCCATACCAAGACCATCGGCAGTATTCCATACAAAACGACTTGGTTGAGCTTCAGCTTCAATTGCCGTAGCATTCATTGTGCTTACATAATCTTCAAGATGTGCATCGACACCATTGGAAACCTTAGTATCATATTTTACACGAATATAAATCATATTATCCCTCCTCAGTTTCATTGTTTATAGGTTTAACTTCTACAATTATAACTTCGGACTTCATAGGTATGAATGTATATGTAGGTATAAATGTATCAGGATCTTCCTTTGGTACTAAGACGCATTCTTTGCAAGGCGTAGGTTTATAGTAGACCTTACTTGCAATATATCCTTCATCTGGATTTACTACAAATTTAAATTCATGATATCTTTCAGTATGAGTATTGAAACCTTCAGCAGCGGCAATAATATAATGATTGCCTTCTGTAAGAGTTATATCAACCATATCATGAGCTTTTATAGTAAACTCAACATCACCAGTAATATTCTTAAGAATTATATTTCCGGTATCTTTATTTAATTCGCATTCGCATACTTCTGGATTCTTTACAATAAGTTCCTTAACATCATAAGATGAGCCTATTGCTGCAAAAGGAATCTTATATTCAGTGTCACGATTCACTCTCTTAGGATATCTTGCTAGTACGCAATTTATAGCCGTGAAATCAAGAGCAAATTCACCAAATGAAAGACATACTTTTACAATAATATCCTTAGTAACTTTATGTATGTGATATACATTATTTTCTGGAACTAGTTCTTCATTCTCTATAAATATTTTATTTACTTCATACTGTTCAGATTCAACGCTAAAAGTAAAACTACAATCATAACCCATTCTTACATTGAACTCGTCCGGCGTTAAAGCTATTGGAGTACAGTGTTCTAATGGATTACCTTCCATGTCAGTAAATGTAATAGAGAACTTAGTATCATAGTTCATATCATCCATAGTAGCATCTCTGTAGTCAAATAAAGAATCAAATGTATCTTCATCTAGACTAACAAATTTTAATGCACTAGGAATAAATAATAACCAATGCTTAAATCTGCATTTAAATATATCTTCAACAGCGGGATCTAGCGACGCTCTCTCAATAGTCATATATTCATTGGTAATATAAACATTATCACGATACTGATCCATTAAGGTTAGCATTGAATACTTAGAAGCATTAAATGCAGCGGCATCTTCTGTTGAAATATTTTTCAGCTTTAATACTACATAATCAAAAGATGGAGTAATAACGCCAACAACATGCCAAGGAGCATCTACATCTTTAAGGACATTATTGACTTTCTGAATGAAGTAACCAAAATAATGCCTATATAGACGTTCTTTATCATTAGCTATAGCTTTGATGGCTAAGAGTTCTTGGTCTGGATACTTAAATTTTCCAATTTTAAATCCAGGAGCCTTAGGAATTACCGTATACGGAAATCTATCCTTAGGTTTATAACGACTTAGCCCTTCTACACCACAGCCTAAAGGATTTTCCAGCTTTACTGGTAGTATAGGGGAACGTTTCATAATGGTATACCTATAAGTTTACAATTAAGTGTTGACGATTTCTTAAGAATATAAACTTTGTAAAAAAAAAATATGCCACATGAATGGCATATTTATTTACTTAATAGTATGAATAAAACCATCACCAATCACAATATCATAGTCGGTGCCTTTGGTATGCTGAAGAATATCATCGTAAATAATTTCTCTATCATTTACAAAGATAAGAATATCACCTGTACCATCATCGCAACGAATATAATTCTCTATGTAGAGATTTGGTAAGTTTTTATCTTTCTCTAAGATCTGAATAATTCCTGTTGAATCAGGTTCAATTTCATTATATTCTTGTGGTGGAAATAATTCTGCATCACAGACAACATAAACGTTATATACATGATTATGATCTGTAAGTTCAAACTTGTCATGCATAGGGCCAAATGCTAAAACTTTAGCTATTGCATCTTTAATATAATCCGTAAAAGGAATATTAAATCTAGAAAGAATATAGTTTACTATATCTTCGTATGTTTTGTGCTGAATGGGATTCATAAGGTACCTATAAAAAAATTTAGGAGGATGTGTTTACACATCCTCCTAAGTCTGCTAATACTATATATAAATATTACTTTGAAAGAGAATATTTATATAGCTACTAGTAGATCACATTCAGAGCATGGTTGTACATCATATCATATTTCATAAGCTAGGCTTATACCTCATACAATATTTCACAACAACTCGTCTTACTAGGATACGTTTGCGAATATAAAACTCCTTGCTAGATCTCTACCGCATACCGCAGAGACCTATATCGACGCAAAATTATAGACAGCTACTCTTCACCCATGGACATCAAATACTAGCCACCGCAGCGGCACTGGATTCAAAGCCTTGATACATAAAGTATTTTAATTCGATTCCTTCCAGCACTCGATCAATGCCGGATCTACTTGAATTCTGTATAACCGCATACATAAGTAATAAAAGTACACTTACTTCGTTACAATACAGCGCTATACTGCAACTAAGTCAAATATTAATATAATATTGAAATTTAACCGATCTTAAACATTACAGTTCTAAAGATTTGGATTATATTTCCTAAGATCCCTTTAATAGCTTCATCAGGTATAGACTCTGCAAGTTTATTAGACTGATCTATACAAGAAATGCAAATCTTATTCATGAAATCTGCACTCCATTCAGGAGTAAACTCAGGATTTCTTTCTCTTCTATATGGTTGTTTGCTTAGTACAACATAGCTTTCTGCAAGAGCATCTATAGGATCTATTAATCCTTTATAAACTTCTTCAGTAGCTAAATGAACATATGCTTTAGTATTCCAGTGCCATATTTGAAACTGTGTAGTGACTTCCTGCAAAGAATTAATATACACTGCTAACGGCTGTATAAATGCTGGAACAGGTGTTACCTGTTGTTGCTGCTGCATAATAGAATCATTTTCCATTTTAAAACCTCTGTTTACAATTCAAAGTTCATAATAAAAAAAAGAAAGCCATGTAGAATTAACTACATGGCTCTTTATAGTATTAGCGTTATTGTAGAACGCTAGCTTTGAACTTCTCGAATTCTGCATCGGAATTACGAGCAGTAAAAGAGGTATTCTTGACAACGGCAACCTTAGAAAGAGCCTTGACTTCTGCCTTAGCTTGTTGATCAAAGCTTTCATCCTTGATGTCTTCTTCGATTTCCTGCAAGAAGTCTGCAATATCAGACGGTACACCATCATCGGTAGTAAAGTCTGCAATAGCATTAACTTCAGCCATAGTACGAAGATCGGCAATTTTCGCCATAACATCACCAATGGTGATATCATAGTTGGAAACAGCTTCATCAATTTTAGCCTTGGCTTCATTAGCCTTTTCAAGAGCCTTCTGATACATTTCTACTGCTCTCTTAGCAGTCTCATACATCTTGTACTGAAGTTTGGCATTAACTTCATCACCATGCTTAAGGAAATCTTCCGCATGAGCCAATGCTTGATTAGCATTGTCTGTTGCCGTGTTGATTCTGTCTTCGATAGTGATGACATTCTTATGCACTGCTTCTGCATGCTTCTCAAGAAGTTTCTTCTTTTTCTTCAGCTGTTCAGCAGCATGGTCAAGACGTTCCTGATAAGTGGTAAGCTTTCCGAGGACTTTCTTACCAGAAGTAAATTTGATTTTGAAGAAGTCGATGATACCGATTCCCATTTTTTATTCCTTTGTTGTTTTGTGTGTGACTAGAGTTTGTCTATATAATTCTTAAATAATAATATTTCATCTGGATCACTTACGGCATTATAATAACCTATATTTAAACGTAAGTGTGTTATATATGGTAAAGATTTTCTAGTATCCATAAAGCATTCATATGAAGTATAATACTGTCTATAAATATATTTTTCCATGGCATCTTTATTTGACCACATCATTAATAACAGATTACGGACAAATATATACAATGGATAAATATCCATATCTTCTTCATCATAAAGATCTATATCACAATCAGCAATTCTTTGGAGTTTTTCATAACTACAAGACTTTAAAAAGTCTAATAGAATTTTTAAGCTTAAAGATGAATTCTTTTCTATCCAGTTTGAAGAATAAATATTATGATAAAAATCTTTTACATAAAATTCTATAAATGTATCACTTGATTCAGATTTTATATTCTTAAAGATAATTGCGATTTTTAGATGACCTTTAGTAGTTATTGAAAAATTAATTTTCAACAATATGGGCTTTTTTAAATTTATACCCCATAATTCTTTTCTACATTTAATAAAATGCCTATAACTAAAATGTCGTATCTTATCAAAAGAATATTTTGGCTGAATACCTGCTAAATTTTTAATTTTCTTATTATTATAGATCTCGGATGCTATTGCGATTGCAATAACTATTAAAAATGTATAACATATAAAAAGAAGCATAAAATTTCCTATGTTATCACATTTTAATATATAAATAATCTAATGGACTGATGTCCATTAGATTATAGAATTTATTTAAAGCGAGATTTTTTGCCTTTCTTAATCTCTTCAATTTCTTTATCAAGACTATTAGCTGTAGTATCAATGCTAAAAAGTTTTGTCCATAATTTAGCAGTAATAGCACTTGGTGTAAAGTTTTCTCTAGGCTTTGCTTTAAGATTTTCGTATATAAGCTTAAGAGATTTAATTTTATCCCTAAGCTCCGCGCATATTTCCTTATTACCTTTACAACTATCTAAGTCCTTTTCATAGCACACAATTATAGACTCAATACGAGTTAATACAGATGTAGAATTAATGCATTCTACTTTATTTGAAACCCAATTATATGCTACGGCAGATACTGTAAATACTTCAGCATATAAATCTAAAAAGCTATTAAAACTTTTAGCAGATGGTGTATTTTTATCTTGAGATTGAAATTTATTTATAACTGCATTTAATTCTTTACTATATCCATAATGCTCAATAAATTGCTCTGTAAATGTATTAACCTCATTATAATCAACTCCAAATATTTTATTTATAATATCAAGAGTTGTATTAATTGGAGACGTAAAGCAAGATAATGCTGCAAGGATAGGCCCAATAGCTACAAGTGCACCTGCACCAAGCATAGATCCCATCTTATTCATGAATTGCATTAATTCAGCATTAGATAATCCATGATAAGATTGCATAGATTCGTTTATATAAGAAGGAGCTATTTCTAATATTGGTTCTTCAGATTTAGTATCGCTATTAGAGTTTGATATAGCAGATAGTATATTTAGTGATTGTATAATACTAATAGTAACCTTCTTTCCGGATGTCCATGCATAGAAGCTATATGCTAATTGTTGAAGAATAAGAGCTACTATTTCTCTAGAATTATAAGCTTCATCTCCGAAGACTTTGGAAGCGCTAATAGCAATATTACAATAAAGAATTGGTTTTTCACATTTGTAGGCATTCTTTATATATTCTAGATCTTTAATATCAATTTTTTTCTGTGTTCCATACGACAAAGTTACATGACATAAAGACGTTGTTGCACTAGAAAAGCCATATTCTTCATTACCATTATATAAACCAAGAGATGCGGTATTTAAGTTTACATTAACATCTTTAAAATTAAATAGCTCTCTAATGACATCGCTTATTTCTTTTAAAGTTTTAAATGCTTCTACTTGTCTATTTTTGCGATATTGGTCTCTAGCGTGATTGATGATCTTTTCAAGGCTTCTAATATTAGAATCTCCTTGATATGTCTCATTCGCCACAGAAAATAAATTTTTCATATTGGATCCTTTATAATATTTATACAATATTATGTCAGATTTCATTTATACTCTTAATAAATAAAGCATCTTTATCATTAAAATGATTAAATATCCATTTTGCTTTATATGCTTTAGCTTCATGATTATTTAATCCAGGATTATAATCATAAATAATATTTCTAATTCCTGCATCTAATAATTGGATTGCGCAAGCTGCACATGGATATGCAGTCACTACACATATTAAAGATGGAAAATAATAATTATGCCATCTATAACGCATACTATTTAATGCAGAAATTTCTGCATGAGTAACTATTTCTCTTTTATTAAGAGTAACGCCGTTTCCGATATCAACATCCTTCTTCTCCCAAATAGAAGAAAAAGAAGAGTCGCATGAAAGTCTAATCGGGAGTATATTGAACCCTCTGGAAATACGATTTCCATTAGGATCCAATATACTACACCCGATTTGGACTATTTTATCTTCAGACACTTGTTTAGCCAAGGTCTTCAGCTCGTTCATTTCATCAAGCAGCTTTCTTTTTAGAGATAGTGAAAAGTTCATTGTCTTCATAATTGAAAGTTACGGAAACAAGATCTTTCTCCTTCTCTAATTCTGCATTATTTAATGCAGCCAAACGCTGAAGATAAGGAATCATAAGGTTAGATACTCTAGGATTGGTTGCCAAGAACATTCTCACCCAATCATTAAGGGTACGGGCAGAAACTTCTCCAATCATATCCTTAATATTTTCGAATATCGCCTTAATATTAGTCGTAGAATTAAGTTCTACAGTTCCACGAGTAATATGATAAAGGAATCTGCAGAAGCTCATGTCTGAATCTTTAAAATTATTCGTATCGAGAACTTTATCTCCATAATACGCAATCTTGCCTTCAGTATGCAAGTTATCAACTTCATTAAGAGCCATGTTTGCCAAACGCTTGTTATCTACTGGCATGTCTTCCACCTTTAGGACAGTTAGAACGTTCTTAATTATATCTAATCTTTCTAAAGTAATATCTACATTATCTGTAATTAATGCAAGAATTGCAGGATAATACTCATGTGTAGATTCTCTTGAATAATGCGCTAATTCTGCAAGTATATCTGCAGACAATGCAGTATCCGTACCATCATACATATTAAGTATCATAAATCCATTAATAGAACGCGCATTAGATGCTATAAATTCAGTTATTAGTATCATCATGAAAGCTAAGATATCATATGTATCACAGCCTTCAAAAAACGCTTCTCTATTTGCATATTCAATTTCTTCATATGTAAAATAATCCTTCATATTATCATTCATTACCATTGCAGTACATAAACGATCATATACTTCAGGATTTTTAGGCATAAGTTCATCATCAAAAAATTCTGTCAATAAGGCATTTGTATTAAGATAAATGAACTTTTCCGACGGATCTCTATAGAGTAAATTGAGGCACTCATTCTCAATAACATTCTCAGTATTATCAATAATGCGTGCCGCCAATTTCTCTTTATATAAACCCATCGCAATTACGCCATTCATAATAGAATGGAGATTCATGATTTACCAGTACCATGCACGTCTGGGTTTGATTTTCTTCTTCTTAGATTTCTTGTTCCAATTAGCAGTACCACCATAGTAACTACCGTAGTAATTACGACCATAAAGCTGATCATAATTATAACCAGTAGAAGTGTAGCCATAGTCTTTCCAAGAAACCTTTTCTTTGAATAATTCTTCAGTTGCGCCATTTTCAGCAGCTAAAGCTTTAGCAGCTTTAAGCCGTTGCATAAATGTTGTCGCGTCTAAATTTTCTGCACACTTTACGTCTGCAGGTATATGTACAAATGAACCATCTGCAATCTTGATAGTAATAACACCATCAGGTGTTTGACCACCATCAAGGAAGATAAATGATACATCAAAATCTTTATTAACGTATTCCCAGTCAGTTCCTGAGAATGAACGACAGCCGCTCGGATGCCTATGACATGCAGCATTGTAAATCTGCTTATCAGAAGCATACTCATCAAAGGCAATGCTTGCAGCAGTAACATTCTGCTTAGGCATTTCCCAGACTTCTGGAGCAATGTTAGCTGTTAAATTTTCTAAATCTATATCTGCACTTAAGAATAAACCATATTCTTGACCATGACTAAAATCGCAAAATGCTTGCATGGTTCCCAGAATATCCATCGGCACTAAAATTGTGCCACGCTTGAAATACTTGTCGCCAGTTTCTAATGCGTACTTTCCCATGAATCTTGTTCCTTTAAAAAAGAAAGCCGTAGGGGTTTCCTACGGCTTAGAGTTCAACAGCAGAGACTAGGCGTTGAAAATTGCCGGTCTAATGACCAGGGTGTCGCCATCCTGGATTTCAGACGGAGCAATGGACTGACCGTTGCGGTACAAGTCAGCCTTGTTGATACGGTTAGAACTCATGAGGCGGTGCATTTCAGCCACGACATCTTCGGTGTTGGCACCGGTGATATCGGCTTCAGTCTGAAGCGTTGCGCCAGAGCTCATGATCTGCACATGAACATGCAGACCCTGAGAAGCGGCAACTGCGCTGGAACGAACAACGGTAGAAGTCGTTGCAGCAACGGCTTCAGCAGCAGTGTCCTTTTCCTGATAGGTACCAGAGATACCACCCGGACGGGACACGGTCAGAGCATCACGCACTGCCTTCACACGAGTAGCCTTCGTGACGATCAACGTCCACGAAGCGTTCAACTTTTCTGCAACCTGCTTATTGGTCAGGTGCGAGTTCCAAGTTTCGATAAATTCATCATTATCGAGCTGAGCCAAAGAGGTCTTCTGAGCCATCTTTTACTTCCTTTAAGTTTGTTAGGTTGTGAGTTTTAAGATGCAAATTGTGCTAAGAGTCCTTCGCACTTAGCATCCTTAAGAGATTCACCCGTCGGTTGATTCACCGGGATGAATTTACTGCGAAATCCAAATCTATAATAATTCTTATCTATGTTGCCTTCAATTACAGGAGTAGATAATATCTGCTGTACATCGTTAGCAAATAATGCTTGAGCATAGGGTCCTAGTCTGTGCTCAAATACTATATCATTCTTCACATGAGAATTCACTTTATAATATAAAAGTGAACTTTCATCCAACTCAATACTTTTATCATCTGTAACAAACTTAAAGGCATCATCAAGCAATCCAGCAAGTCTTTCAACTCGGTCAATAACCATCAGCTTACCTACTACTAAATTGTTGACGGCTAAGCTAAGTCTAGATTTTGCACAGTGTTTAAGATACCTTTTCCAAATAAGTTCACCCACAGACGTATCAGCAAGAATAGGTGCTACGTTAATAATATAGTCAAGCACCGAAACATCTGCGAGAATTATGTCTTTAACAAATTGACGAATCTCGCTGAACATTTCCAGACATACTCCAAATGCATCTGGATTTTTCCATCCATAATTATCACTTGTAGTAAATAGGACTAATGTTTTTGCAGGATCTGTCTGAATATCTTCAGAAGCAGAGATAATAAGCGCCGTTAAAGCTTCCCTATACTTAATGCACAGAGCAGCAAATAATACTTTCTCATATTCTTCGTGTTCTGAAGTAAATGTAACTACTTCATAGTTTTCACTATCAAGAATACCGTCATCGAACTTTTCCCTATACAAGATAACATTAGGGATAAATTCCAGCATACTCTTAAATACATGAATGAATGAACTTGCAATCTGTACATATGCGGTCATATTACCTTCAAAGGTATTATTATCGCTATACAGTTGGTTTCTAAGTGTGTTATAAAGAGGAGCAAAGTCGTTTGTTATACGACTTGTAAGCTCATCTTCTTGTATTAAAACATTTACTACAGCCATTATACCTCCACAATAGCTTCATTGATAACTTCTTCGAGGTTAATAATGATCTTAGTGGTTTTCTTGATCTTTCTACCCTCACCGCAGATCCAAGAAGCAGGGAACTTCTTAAGAATTCCAGCAAGGATTTCGCAGACCATTGCAGGCGGTATATAGAAGCTTGGTGTAACTTCATAGCCAGACTGAACATTTACAGAAAGTGTCTTCCATACGCCTTCAGTCGGGTTAAAAGTGATACACATGATATTACCACCGTTGTAAGACAGTTTCATATCAATCTGTTCGAACATAACACCTGCATCAAGTACGTCACGACAGTCAATGACAATCGTTTTATTACGCATTCTTGCATCTGAATATGTACTAGGTGTTTTAAATACCGCCTGTACATTATCAGGTTGTGTTCCTTCATCAGCAGCTTCGTTAAGCGGTTCTGCAATCAATTCATCAAAATTACTTACTCTTTCTTTCTTTGTAGAAACACGAGTTTCCATCGTTCTTTTACAAAGTTCTTTAATCACATCTACTTTATACTTGTTAATGGAGCTAATAGGAACAGGAATTCTGTTCATATTAGAAATCTCCATAATGTCATCATCCATGATATACATGGCTGTATTTCTATCAATAATTTCGTCGAGCATTCCAATGGAAAGAGGAATATTACCACCAATTCCACCTGCTCCGAGTACTACGATTCGCTTGATATCCATAGGATCATCCTAAGTAAGAATGTGGTTTAAACATATCTTTCCTTCCGTAAATACTTCCTTCAGGAGAGAAATGGAATTCATCGCCATTATTATTGTAAAATTTTCTATTTTCAGAATATGCAGATGTCATGTTGACACCTTCCATCAAGGTAATAATATCTGATATGTGCAACTTGTTAAGGATAGTAGATCCAGCAAGAGTACCCATACAGATCTTTCCACTTTCGTATGCCACATTAGGATGCTTCAAGATATGATCACCCTGTTCATCCCAGTATGCATATGCTACAAAACTCATATTTTCAAGTTTGCTAGCAGAACCTGTAGAGACACGAATACCAACACTACGCATAGTGTGTTCTTTATCTTTACGAATTCCTTTAGGGCCGTCAAATATGCAATCAAACAATTGTGCATGATTACGGTCATCTAAAGATGCATAGATACGCTTCCAGTGTACAGGATGCCTTAGCGTGAATACCAAGAAATCTGAAGCTTTTCTAATAATCTTAATGACTGGACACTTTGTATCAGAAGCTGCCCATTCATTATATTCTGCAATATCCGCATCATTAAATGCCCTGATGCCACTGTTATGGCCACCATTATTATTGCTATTTTGAATACGTTCTCGCATAATTCTAGGAACAATATGCCCTAGAGCCTTATGCTGCTTTTCAGCCATAGATTCACAAGATATCAGAAATGGCCCACTACTTATAGACACTGATCCATAAATTTCGTTGCCATCAACTTCATTTCTAAATGTTCCACAATCTTCACGATTATTATTCGTGTCTATTGCAGAACTAAATTGGGATAAAAAGTCTCTAATTTCCATCGTCAAGGATCTCCTCAACAGTTGTTTCAAAGTCTTTATACCTACTAAAATACGGCATAAGATTCTCCATAATGTTGGTGGTGACACCCATCTTAAAGAGTTCATAAGAGAGCATGGTATTATTATCATGACGAATATTTCTATTCACAATGAAATACACCATAAGCAAATCTCTAATATACGATCTTATGCTTACAACATTATCTTCTTCTGGAAGTTTTACATGTTTCGGGTCATTACAAAAGTGAATACCACTTTTAAGGAAAGTGTAATATTCTTTGTATACCGGGATCTTGGATTGATTCCAAAATTCTTCAGCACGATCTTCTGGAATAATAATTACGTCACCAGAAAATTTCCGGTCTGCAGCGTAATGTTTAAAGTCTGGGCGTAGATCTGCAAGATTATACTCCATTCCACGAGCATAGATCTTATTCATCTCCACAAAATCTTTTTCTACAAGATTAATATTTTCTTCATTAATAATTCTAATTAATTTCTTAACCCCAACCATTACCAATGGAAGAAGGAAACGATGTCCGGATGTCTGAAGATACGATACAGAATCCGGAATTTCTATGCCAGGACATCTGTCCTGTCTGTCGTTAACGGAAATCATTTTGATTTCTCCTTTATAAGATACATGTTTTAATATAATGATGATATTATCATAATATGGAACTTCTGAATGTAAGTAGGAGAATACCTATGTCAAATTTTGTAGATAAGAAATTTAACTCTTTTGAGTCTTACCTTAGAAAGAATTTTAAAAGCGAATGTAAAAAATTTGAAGAATTTTCTAGAGTTTTTGCCGTAGATTATAATGCATTTTTTGCTTTTTACCTGAAAATACTTTTAGAAAAATTAGAAAATATAAAACAGAAATCTAAACCTGCAGTATCAGAATCTGTGCCTAGAAAACTCAGACCTGGTACAAGATCATCTATACCATATCCAAAAGATGGCCTAGCTGCAATAAAATCTGGAACTATTCCTGATTTAAATCTTCATGAAATGATAAAGAATTCTTTAAAGGTTGCCATTGATGAATTTTATAGTGCTATACATAAAGATAAAGATCTTATAAAAGAATTAGAAGAGAAGGATACTGATGTTGTAAAACTAGATGAATTGTATAACATAGTAACCAAACCTAAAGATAATGTAATTATTCCAACGGTTATATCTAAACCGTTTAATATACTAGATTATCTAAAAGAAGATGATGCAAAATTTATTTATCCTGAAATAAGACAACATATGGAAGCTATTCATAATGATGTCGTTGTTGTCTTATTAACAAAAGAAGGCATAACATTTGAAGATGCAATTATACAATATGGGATACTCCCGGTAATGTATACCGATCCGTATATTCCAAAAAAGTATATATTTGATTTTAATAATGGTTACGGCGTTGGGCTTAGAATTAGTGATCCAGAGAAATATGAAATATTAATGGCTTATGTGCTAGTGTTTTGTGAGCTTCATAGTGAGTATGAGTATAAACGCTTCGACGATCAGCAACTTGTCCTAATAGTAAAGCATACATCAACTTAGTGGATATTTTACATATCTAACCATATATTGAAACCACCAACAAAGAAACTACTATGAAAACACTAAGTATTAAAGATCTTGTGAGGATGACGACCAAAGATGATAAAGATTATATGAATTATGTACAGTCTATTCGTAGAAACATGATTACATATTTTAATCAGTCAAAATTGGTTAGTCTCTTTATATCTATTATTGATGAATGCCCATTCATTGATTTCAATACACCAAGAGATAGGCGTATTACTAACAGAAATCTTCCTTCATACAAAGTAAAGATTTTGTATGATAAAGTACCTGAATCAGTTCGAGTATTAATTGGAAAAAATAAGATTTCTGACGCTAAATCTAAGATTTGTCATGAAGGTTTAATTACTCCTTATGTGACAAAGATGTATGAGATTATTCGTGATAAGAATATGGAATATCTAAAGGAAGAAATTCCTGATAATTCTGAAATTAAAGATATTGTAGATATTATGACTACTTTATTTATAATTAATACAACGGATGAATTAGATAGTCCAATTTTCGTTAGACCTTTTATTTAATTCCTTGCAATTAAACCTAGATGCTATAAGCATCTAGGTTTTTTTTCGTAGTTTTGGAATATCCGCGATTATATTAAATAGTAGCATACAAAGGAGTACTCTATGGATAATCCATATGAAAGAAAATTCATCCTTGAGGAAAAAGAAGCATTGAAGTTGTTGGACAGCATCCATTTGGAAAAAGCTGTTGACATTCAGCAATTTTTCCATGATGGATGGAAGTACCGTCATGGCAATGAGCATTATTTCGCAGATAATACATATAGGAACTATTACCAGCGTTACATGCGCTATACTGATTCTAATGGAAACTTTAAGGTTTCTGTAGAAGATGTAGATGCTACGGAATGGAACAAGCTTATAGAAAATCAACCTATTATCCACAAAATACGGACTTGTGGGTCATTTGAGGGTTTTGATTATGATATTGATCAGTTCCTAAAACCTGCAAAGGGATTGATTATGGTAGAAGTTACAACCTCTAAGGAAAAGCTTATTTATAGCTATAATCCTATCTTTAAATGTAAAGAGGTTACCGGAGATAGTGCCTTCAGTAATGAAAATATTATTAAAGGCTCGCTAGATTATAAAGAATGGTAGTACCATTCTTTTTTTTTTCGTAAAATTTCTATGACCCTTGATATTCTTTGGGTAGTAAAAATAAAGCGTGGCAAAAGCACGCTTTATTTTTTTTTAGTTCCAGTCAACCCATATCTTACGACGGTTGACACTAAGATGCATACTATTACGAATCTTCTCAAGAAGTTCAGTACGCTTAGATTCAGCCTCTTCAAATGTTCCAAGGCTTAGTTCTATATCAGACATACTTGTATTAATATTTGAGAATACACGCCTAAATCCAAGAATATCTAATTTTACATCACAGAGACAAAGTTGTTTAATAATCTCTAATAGACCTGGATGAAATTCTTGGAAATCACTATGAGATACCTTTAATTTAACACAGATCTTTCGACCCATTCCAATAGCAGGATTAGGCATAATCCTAACCTTATTAGGTGGAACTATTTCTATAGTCGTAGGCACTCTAGTATAGTCCATAATTTCTTTCTGCATAAATGTCAAAAGATATTCAAAAGGACATACCGAGTATGTACGGTCATAGAATGTATCACCAGTACCTAGACCATTCAAAGACACGATCATTTCGGCACCAAGAAGCTGTGTAGGAGTATTAATATAGTATAAGCCCTGATCCTTTCCAACCTGATCTTTATCAATATCAATAATGTAATAAATAAATTTAGGGAAATATAAACTTAGAGTCTTTAGCGATTCATCTTTAATAACTTTAGCGATTGCATCATTATCAAGCTCAAGATCTCTACATGCAGCACCTAGACGTGCCTTAATATGGTTTACAAGATAAGAAGTACTTAACCAAGCTTCTGCCATAATAACCTCATTATAGTATAACAAATTTATTGTTTTCCATATACAAATTCTGAAAAAAAAAATACCAAGCAAAGTTGGTATTTTTATTTTTCCTCATATTCTATCCAATGGTAATTATTTGCAAATAATACATCATAAACTACATCGAATATAGTTAATATACGACGTAAATTTGCATCAATTATATGATTAAACTTAGTGTATGTTAGTGGTATATGTTCTTCATAATCATCAACATCATACCGATCTAATGTAGTACTTAGATTTATGCCTATCTTTTTTAATTCTTTATTTGGATACTGTTTTACTACACATATACTAGGATTATAGCCTCTATATGCATCAATATATGGAAAATCGGTAATTTGTCTTAAAGGCAACGGTGATGATACCATACACAAATATTGATAATGATCAATATCATAAGCATCCAGTGGTGGTGTTCTACTATAAGCTCGAAGCAAGCATTCATTCCATCCAGTACTAGGTAGTGCCCATACTTGGCTTGCTAATATCTTTTCATCTGTATTACTCATATAATTTATATAACCTTGTACGACTTTTATGTATAAACCCTTCTCAGGACATTTATAGTATATTGCATCGTCATCAGAAAAAGATCGTCCTTTACTACAGAAAGGGCCATTAGTTAACTCATAAAGAGCTTTGTATAATCTATCATTTGCCCGTTTTTGTTCTATAGCTTCTATATTAGATAGTCCAATTCTACACATTTTTTACCTCTTTTCTTAATATAATTATATTAAAATAAGAGGATATTATGGACAATAGAACCTGTGCTTTAATGAATATAATCTTAGCTAGAAAACGATTAATGGATGCAAACGCAAAAACTAATGTTGATATGGATATAAATTATATTTCAAGACGAGATTTTAATAGTTATGCGGATGATATTATAATATGTAATTTTGATCTAACATTTCGTTTTACCGATAAAGGTTTTAATGAGTATTATTTCAAGAATGCATTTCCATGTGAAAAAGTTTTTGAAAGTATAAAGAATGAATATGCAGCTGGAAGAATTCCTAATGATTTGTGGTTAATAAATCTTCGTGTAGGATTGCCTAAAAAGATTTTTCCATCAGAATCATCTATGGAACATGATTTTATTAATCAGATAATAGATAATAATCCTTTAGTAACTATTCAGCTTATGGATATAGAAAAATTCTATGCATGGATACCTAAAGAATTTGAAAAGTTTATAGGAAAAACTGAAACTGAGGAAGACAATCTTTATGCTGCTATGACATGGAAATATTTTCCTGCAATTTCAGATGATAACATTACAAGATCAATTTACTTAATGAACACATTTGCAAAATGTAAAGACTATGTAAATAGGTAGAGTATGGCTATTCCTAAATCTGAGTTAGAATATAGGACTGAACCAGATATTAATTTAAAATATGTAAACGATCTTCTGCTTAGGCTCTTAATATTATTTCGAAAATATTATCCACATGACCAATATGGAGAGAAAATACTATTTGATATAGTACCTACTTATCATGGAGATGCTAATAACTTTGAAATATCCATACGAACAGAATCTGAAGAATTTGCAAGAAAGTTCTATAAAAGATTATTACCAAAGATAGATATTCCACAACATTTCACATGTTCTAATTGGTTTATAATTGGTATTAATTTTGAAGTAAGAGGTTATCAATTACCATATTGGAATGATACCTCTCATTTGAGAAGAAGAATTCTAGAAAATATTATACCACTTATATCTCATGCTGAAGTAAGTAGAGTAGCATGTTATTTACCAAGATTTATAGATAGTGCAGCTTTTATTAATGAAAACTATTCAGCTAACTTTAAAGTCAAAGAATTTGAATGGTTAAGTTTTAATTATAAATACATTATTGCAGGAGCGATTGGTCCATATTTGGGAGCAATTTCTATGCATGTATATGTAGATGAGTTAGAAAAATATATGAAAGAATTATTGAAAAATAAAGGCTAATTAGCCTTTATTTTTTCTATGTTCCGTAAAATTTCTAAGATCCATATTATATTAAATCGTGAAGTAAGACACAATAAAGACAATTCAGTCTTATTGATTCTACTTGCAGTGTGGTAACTGCACGTCTTACTCAAGGAGCTATCATGTATATGGCAACTGATAAACCCTTTACGCATTCCCAAGATGCAGTTCTTGCTGAGCGTTTTGAGAATTATCTTAACAACAACACTGAAATGACAGAGAACGATAAATTCGCCTTTCGTGAATATGTTACATATAAGTCACTCCATGACTGTTATGCACCGCATGTTACAACTGAAATGAAGTATCATTCTGTGGCACAAGGTCTGGGTTGTCTCCTAATGAACGGCAGTCTTTACGATCATAGTCATGAAGACTATACTCACTACGATAAGTATATCCGTGAAATTAAGGAATTGTTTAAAGATGTTGTGCAGATTAAAGCTATTTGTACGTTATTTTTAAATCCCAACCGCAGTGAAAAAGATACATTCTATAAAATCCGTGACTTAACTTGGGCTAGTTGTGCAGACTGGGCAAAGTAGCATCAAGGCTAAATTAAAAGAATTGCTCATCTTCTAGATGGGCGTTCTTTTTTTCTATGATCCCTCATATAATTGACAAAGTATATATAAACTTTCCATTGAAATTAAATAAGGAAAGTTTATATGCCATCTTCTCAAGCTGAAATATTTTTGATTAATACTTCTGCTAGTCAGGCTAAACCTTCGATTATTAGACAAACTGATAAAGAAATTGAGTTTAGAACAATCTGGCAGCATGGTAATGTATTAAACCGTAATAATAAGATTTATCCATCTGACATTATTTGGAACGCTGCGCAACAGGCTCCTATTCAGGAACAGCTAAAGCGTAGATGCTGGTATGGTGAAGCTAACCATCCGATGAGTCCTTCTATTGAAAGACAGTTGTATACTGATATGCATAATGTCTCTCATACAATTTTATCTTTTGAAAGAGAAGGCGATATCTTTAAAGGTAATGCTCTTACTTTTGGTTCTGCTATGGGGCCATCTATGTATGCTGCTATTGATCAGGGTGGCATTATTAGCTTCTCTCTTCGTGGTTTGCATAAGTTAGTTAGAGATCCTAATGACCAACGTAGAATGTTAGTTAAAGATCTCCGCATTTTTTGCTATGATTGGGTCACATTCCCGTCTCATGAAGATGCACATATGATCCCAGCTAATGAATCTGCTAAGATCTTTGAAAAGAGAATTCCTAAGGAACTCATTAATACCGTGATGGCTAGTGAAAATGCTGGTATTCTTGAACAGTATGAAGACTTCCTTGATGAAGAAATTAAGGATACTTCTATTGAAGATAATAGCTTAATTCTAAAGTCTGCTCATAATACTTTGAATATTAAGCTAAAGAATAGAATTACTAAAGATATTCTTAATGAATTTTTCTAAAAAAAAAAGACCATGCAAAAGCATGGTCTTGTTATTATCTTTTTTGGTATATTGGCTTATATGGTAAATCTCTTGTCTTAAGTAATTGTAAAACATTATCATAGCTTTTACCAGATTCTTTGGACATTTGTTTTACTGTTTTATCTGGACTATACCATGTAAGATCTGAATTACGAACCATGCGTACACGCTTATATGGTAGATTAAGGCGTATTAATGCATTTCTAATGCATCCTGCTTTGACACCGCTTTGCTTAGCCATTTCAGGAACAGTTTTATTGGCATCATACCACCAAGATAAATCATCATAATTCAATGGATCTTTTATTATACCTTGTAGATTATACTTATGAGCTATCGTCCTTACATGTTTCTCACTTATGCATAACGTTTTAGCGATAATATAAGCAGGCTGACCTTGCATCTTTATGATTTTATCAGCTAAATCTTTTGATTTAGCATCTTTAATAGATTGCTTTTTCTTGAAATATTCGTCAGATAATCCACTGGATATTATTATTTGCCTTATGCTTTCATGAGATAATCCTGCTTTTTCTGCCATTTGGCGCAGAGATAATGTAGGATCATACCATGATGGCTTAGACAATATTTTATGATGAACTTCTTTTTTATATGGCAATTTAAGTTCATTCAAGATTGTATATATCGCAGAAGTATACGTTCCAGATATCCTTGCCATTTGGCGAACAGTAAGCTTTTTATCATACCAGTCTTTCAAATTGGAATCTGCTATTTGTCTTACCTTTTTATAAGGTAAATTTTTGGTTATTAATGTATTATAGATAACCATAGGCTTTTTACCAGCAGCCTTAGCCATTTCTCTGACTGTCAACTCTGGTGAATACCATATAGGTATTTTTGATGAAACTCTATGATGAATTCGGTTTAAATCTTTCATAATGGCTCCTTGTTAAAATTATTAAACCATTATTTAATATAAGCAAATTCATAAGAAATTTACAGAAAAATAAAAGACCATACGAAAGTATGGTCTTTTATACTGCTTCTCTATTTTCTAATTCCAAAATATAATCTGGTGGAGGATAGAGTGCTTTATATTGCGGTGATGCAAATATTTCTTGCTCTATATCATTCTTAACTTCTAAGAATATATGTAAGGCTACATGAATATTCTCAAATTTCTTTTTATATTTATATGGATTATGTTTATATTTGTCAGGTATGAATACATTATCTTTTATAAATATTAGTAAGAAAGATTCTTTGATAGAATCAGGTAAAGTCCTGAATTCCAATCTATCTGTAGCCTTATCAAGATCTTCATCATAAGATTTATAAAAGAAGTCTTCAGAAGATCTAGCTTCAGAAAATATCTCATATACTCTATCAATGACTATATTATTAAATAATTTCATTTCATATTCATCATCTAGGTTCCAAGCTCTATAATAGCTCTTTCTAACTTCAGGTAGACCATCGCTCTTAGCCATTTCCAAGAGAATATGCTTCATATAGTCTTCTAACATAAACACACCTACCTTTATGGAAAAGTACTATTTCCAAAATATTAAATAGTGTATATAATTTTTATCTTCTTCCGGTAAATAAAATTCATATTTACAAATTAATGAAAATCCTGCAGCTGATAGTTCTTCAATAAACTTACTTTGTTTTGCCTTAGATACATCTACTTCAATTTGTTTTTCACATCTGCAAATTGCTTGTGTGACTTTATGTTCGACATATCTGATAAGTGCATTATATGGTTTATCGGCTGGATCTACAGCACTCGCTTTAAGTTCATCATATATTTTAGTTAAAGGCTTCATGCCAAAATACCCCATTTATTGTGTAAAAGTTCGTTCATTCTTAAGCCAAAGATTCTATGTAAATTCTCTATTTTGCCATTAGAAGCATACTTCCAAACCTCATGGCTTAATTTATCCATTTTATCATGGATCTCTTCGTATTCCATTTTATTTAAAGGCTTAGTATCTAAAATATGACCCCAATGCCTAGCTTGCATTCTAAGTAATTCACAGTAGTTTGATCTACTACGTTCAATATATTCTTTAGATGATATTAATTTGGTTTCGAGAGTATACAACATATGTCTACAGTCTAGAACTGTCTCGCAAGTAGCAAATGCATGCTCTAGTTCTTCATCAGTGAATAACATAATTGCTCCTAATTTCAGTATTTAATATAAAAAATAAAACGGTATTCCATATGGAATACCGTCTTATTTGGTTTTAGGATTCGTCTTTTCTTTTAAGTATAACTTCAGACTCATGTGTATCATCTAAGCACTTCTTTTCGCCATCATATCGTGCCATTTCAGCAAGATGGAGATTAAGCTCAAAAAGTTTATCATACTGGCGTTTCTGGCTATTTAGTAAGGTTTTATAAATATCGGCCCATCTTTTCCAGTAAATTGTACTCATTAGTAATAATGCTGCTGTAAATGCAAGGAAGATAATTATAATAACTAATTGTAAATTATTCATTTTGTTTTTCTTCTTTTTCAAATTTTTCTTTTAGTCTAAGGTAAGTCTTATACTCTGTTGCTCTTTTTCTTTCTTCATTCGCTTTATCAAGCATATTTTTATGGCGTTGTCTCTCTGCTTCTACACGCTCAAGAGTATCAATCCATCGTTTCTTAATTTCTAATAATTCTATATTACTATATTTCGAAAAGCGAGATATCATTAAATACATATCTTCATCGTCAGAACTATCTATGTCTATATTATCATCTGCACTGGTGACATGTACTATAAAATAGTCTTCGCCTTTGGTAACTGTTTTCTTTAAGCGCTTAAAAGCACGAATTTCATCTAATGTAGTACTATCTGCTTGGCTAATACCTAACCCTGCCAACCATTGATCTATTATCATACTATATTTTACAAATATATCATCTGCTGTCATAATATTGGTGATATATTTTATTTTTTCTTCAAGAGCTTTATATGCTTCTTGAAATAATTTTTCTATTTCTGCAAAATCTCGCATAGTAAGTAGTCCGGTTCAGTTAGTTTTATATATCCATCGTATCTATGGGCATCATCGCAATCACCCTTTGTGATACTCAAAGATGTTATTTCTTTAATACTGCTTAGAATTCTATCCTTTAAATATTTTGAAATTTGGCGATATTCAAAGTAGAAATTATCAGTACAATTATATGCTTTACTATCTACATCCAATCTAAATCCACCATCAAACGGAAGGAAGTTTATCCTATTCTCTGAAGCATAAGGCTTAGTTTTAAAATTAATAACAATTCTTATCTTCAGGAATTTTAAGACCCTGTCGCTATGTCCAGCAATGTAATCTTCTATATCTTTTATACACTTAGGAATTAGTTTGCATGTTTCGTCTACTTCTTTCTTTATCATCTCAAATCTTGTCTTATGCTTTTCTTTATAGTTTTCTACAAGCCTTTCTTCTATAGTCATACTATCTCCTATTAGTCACTATATAAACATTTTTGTACAACTTTATCGCCAAATCTTATTTCATTATCAAGCGGTGTTGGTGGTAATTCTATCCAGAATTCTATATCGTCACGTCGTATATCATTATGCTCATCATCAGTTAAATATGTATATACTGCACCATCACCGCCTTCATCATTAAGACCAAAGCCTTCAATATGCTCGCCATCTTTATTAATTATAAGGAAATGATGTACATCCCATCCATCGATAGCATCATAGATATCTTCTTCTTTTTGTCTATGCCAAAACTTTTTAGCTAGCTCTTCTTTAAGTTCTTCTATAGCTTCTTTGACATCTTTATTATCTATTTTGAGATCGTCTACTTTAAATGTAACTTTATGCTCAGCATAAAATTCTCTAACAGACTTAGCTTCTCTAGTTGTAATTACAGTATGCATATATCCTCCTTATGCTTAATTTCTTATTTTAATATAAAAAATAAAAAGCCCCGAAGGGCTTGATTATAATACCGCATGACTAAATTTTTTCTTAAAAGGTAAATTCCTATTCCTTAAATATCCATATATACACTGTTCGGATAAACCAGACAGATAAGACATTTCGCTTAAATCTCTATCTGGAGAATACCATTTGCCTATTTCTATATCATGATCTTTTAATCTAAAATATTCTAACTTATGCTTATTTAAAAATGATTTAACATTAACCATAGGTATGCCTGACAAGAGACTCATTTCTTGTATCGTTAAATTCTTATTATAGAATTTAATAAATTCATCGAATGAATACCTTTTAAATATATGATAACCTGACGGTCGTTGACATTTTTTATAATGCAATTTACTACTTCGCAATATATGATAAACCACATCATAAGATAAACCAGATATAGCAGACATTTCATATATGGTTTTATTTTTATCGTACCATTCAGGTATTGATTTCTTTTTCTTATAGCTTTTACATTTTAAATTTAGTTTATTAAGATAATATGATATTGCGGTACGACATAATCCAGCTTTTTCAGACATTTCTCTTATAGTAAGCTCTGGATTATACCACTCTGGAATATCCATATAAACCTCCTATGCTAATGATTTACGAATATTCATTATTTAATATATATCGCGGTATATAGAAAATACGAAAAATAAAAAAGCGGCATTCCAGCCGCTAGAATTATTTTGATCTGGCAAATACATGCTTAAAAAGAACTTCTGGATGGTTGATGTATAACCACCTTTCCATATTTTTATATCCGATACGGCAGATCTTGGCGAATTTTTCAATCGTCATATCCTTATTCCAGAAAGATGCAAATTTATCTGGAACTTCAGAAAGATGATCTTTGAGTCTTCGCTTTTTCTTTATCCAAAGTTTATCTGGGTGGTACTTTCTGAGCCAGTCTCTTACTGACGTAGGATTTGCCCCAATAAGATCACTATATTCTTTAATAGACATACCATCGTGCCAATGCTTCTGAAAATTTTCTTCGCTATTTTTATAGTTTCTATTACCATATCTTTTTTCTGGATGATATTTTGACATCCATTTATATACAGATACGACACTAGCCCCTATAATATCGGCATATTCTTCATAAGTCATGAGGTCATTCCAGTATTTCTGAAAATTTTCTTCACTATTAATAACATCGGCCTTACCCTTTTTAAATTTTAAATTATGTCTTCTTAATAGTGCACCAAGAGTACGAAGTTTAATTCTAGATTCCTTTGCCATTTGATCAAGTGTTTTATTTGGATGATACCACTCGCCAACCTCAAAAGTATTTTTATCTTTTACTTTCTTAAAAGGTAAATTTCTAGAAGTTAGAATCTTTCTAACTTGGCTATTGCTTAACTCAGATATCTTAACCATTTCCAAGATAGTACAATCCTTGTTATACCACTCAGGAATATCTTGTAGCGACTCTTGGCGAATATCATCAGCAGTCTTAAATTTTAAATTAAGATGCTTTAATAACGGATATATAGTGGTAACTCCTATCCCAGTCTCTTGAGACATTTGCGTAACGGTTTTATTGGGATCATATACTCGCTTAATATCTTCGCAGTGTTTATCTATTAGATGCTTATACTTTAGATTTCTTTTAAATATAAATTGTCTTATATTATGCTCAGAAATTCCAGCGCTTTCTGCCATCTGTCTAATGGTTTTATTGGAATCATACCATTCTGGTAAAATGTTCACGATTAGGCTCCTTGTTAGATGCAATAACATTATCGCATCATTATTTAATATATGCTGTGGTACATAGAAAATACGAAAAAATAAAAGCCCCGAAGGGCTTGATATAGAACTAATATTTTATAAAATATCTTTTACAGTAGGAAGGATGGCAACGCATTAGATTCAATCTTATAAGATATTTTTTGTGAATTTGGTGAATAGCATTTCATTACCGTCATCTCTGAGGATGAACTTAGTTTCTTGCATTTTATCTCTATTTCTATACAACAATTGTTATTGAAACTTACATTAGCTGAAACGATAGATATATCATTCCCAAGATTCTTTACTTCTTCTATAAATGCTTTCTTTTCTTGAAGAATGTCATTCGTAGCTTTAAGTAAAGGATTATTTTTGTTCATAATGGCTCCTTTAATAGATACAACGGAATTGTTGTATCATTATTTAATATATGCTGTGTTACATAGAAAATACGAAAAAAAAGACGTAGGTTTTGAAACCCCCTACGTCCATGCCACTTCCGTTCCTAAGGGCATTCTCTGCTCTGACCCATATTGGAAACTTGATTACTCAAGCAGAGCAATGGTTTCTTGAGGAAGTCTACAGTTATAAAGCTCATCAGTCTTAAGGATTCCGCAATACTTGTAGAACCACCAGAAGATCTTTTTATATACATATACTATATGATAAATTCTACGGTCAATTTCATGGCTATCGTCAATATACCACTTATATTTACTGGCTATTGGTTGTATTCTCGGAATCTTCATTGTAGACTTCCTTAAAGATTTATTCGTCTTTAGTATGTAAGATAAAACTTACTGTATTAAGATACTGTGATACTGTAGGTAAGCCTATAATGCTACGGATAATCTGCATGAAGTTACAAATGTCTTTAAGACCTACAACTGCACGGAATCCTTCGTGAGCACTATTTTTGGATTCGAAGATTAACCCATGGCAACTATTCTTGCTATTTTCTACGGAAATTCTTAAGTCACCATACTGTAAAGGTGCAGGTTCTTTAATTTCCCTGATATCTATACAATCTAATTGCTTACAATAATCAAATAGATTATAGAAGAATGTCTCATTAGAAGCCCAAGGGATTTCCATAAGCATTGCAGGACCTTCTTCTGCATTATTGATAAAGCATAAGGCATCATATGTATCATCGCCTTTGGCAAATGCCAAAGAACAGTTAGTGGGTACATACCATTCTTTATCTTTATATATCATATCATATGCAAATTGCGTAAAGTCTACGCCTTTATTGCCATCAGGTTGAACTGATTTAGTATTATAAATATAACCAAGCCTGAAGTTACAGGTCTTGGCTCTTTGCGTGTTTTGTCTTGTTGTCATTAATAACCTCATCTGTTTCATTTAAAGTCTTATTACATTTTTCTATAACACTATCTCCAAAAATTATCTTTTCAAATATAATATAGAATTTCTCTAATAAGTAATCTATAGGATTATAATAACTTCTAGCCATTTTAGAATCCCGTTTGTGCGGATATATAGTGAATCGGTTTACCCTTAGAGGTTCCAACGATTTCTACATAGTAGTCTTCATATTCTTGGCTATATTTAATATATGCAAAGCCTGTAAAGTCTTCTATGACAGTACCTTGGGCCTTTGTAGGTCTCTTCTCTATATACCATGCGTTTACATCACAGACACAGACCTTAGCTGCATCTGCACAAAATTCTCCAACTGGTTTCTTGGTATCGTAATCAAACAGAGTACAAGACCAATCACCATATACTGTAGTTTGGAGAATGAAGCATTCTAAGTTTGCATCATATTCGTCTATATCTTCCTTAAGGATATAACATGGATCTGTAATAGCTATATCCTTATGGGAGAATTCTTGATATTTATCAGTTAGACCTTTCTTACGGTCTTCCTGAAGCACTTCATATCCAATCATTTTCCAATAGGTAGCCGCTGCATCATAAATATGCCATTTAAGGAATTCTTCTGGATTCCAAGAATAATAGGTAGTATCTTCCTTAGTAACAAGATGTTTGCTATGCCTTAATTCCGTTTGAGGAACTTTTAAGGCAAGGTTCATACATTCGCTATATCTACGGAATAATTCTACATTTCCCAGCTTAAAATGAATGGGCTTTGCTAAATTCTTAGCTTCTTGAAATTCTTCTTTCTTTTCAGCATAATAGATATATCTCGGAACTGGCTTCCCTTCTTTCTCTAATCTTTCTCTAATTCTAGATTCTACACAGTTTGCCATATCATATCCTATTTGACTGTAATGTGCCATTTATATGGTTTATAACAACACAGGTTTTCATCTTCTAAGGGTTGCTCTTCTACAACACATTCTTGAATGCCTTTATTGTTCATAGATAAAATGATAGCATTTATAAATTGCGTTAAGATGATTTTTATGATTGCTTCTTCTTCAATCATAAAATCTGGAACGAAAAACCCTAGGACTATACTATCCGGCATGTATTCTTCCATTTCCACACATTCATCTTGCTCATTATAAATACTAGGGTATGGTTCTAAGTATAGAACGCTATGAGATCCATTTATGCTATAATGACAAAGAACGATGTTAAATGAATGGAATTCATTATTATTGGCGATAGCATTAAGCCTGTCTGCTATATACCTAGCTGTATTTTCCGTCATCATATTCTTTACAAATAAATGCAGAAAACTATCACCTAGGTTTCTATTGAAATTATTAACATCATGGCAATAGTTGAAAATATCTTCATAATTAATTTGGTCTGTCATAAGCTTGGACTCTCAAAGTGCTTGCTTTGCAAAGTCATTAAGTACGCATGGATTAATCTGGTCAGCATCGAAAGTGATTCTATATTCTTCTATAAACTCTTGTGTGCCTTCAATACGTTTAGTACTAATTAAAGTGTGCATAGATTCTCCGTGGATGTATTCGCTTAATTTAATATAAAAAAATAAAAGCCACGAAGGGCTTGATATTATAATACTGTAAATTTATTCTTAATTCTAGCATACGATAAATTACGTCTGTATAAAAGAGCATATAGATCTGCTAAACTTATTCCAGATTCAAAAGACATTTCTTCAGCAGTCTTATTAGGCGAATACCATTCTCCTATGAGAAAATCTTTATATATTTTCCGATATTTAAGATGATGTCCATTTAAGAAGCTTCTCACTTTTTTCTCTGGAATTTTTGATAAAAGACTGATTTCTTTAACGGTTAAATTTTCATTGTAGTATTGCATAAAGTTATGTATATTATATTGCCTTTTATGTAATTTTTTACTTACAGTTGTTTTATATTTGTAAGATAAATTTAATCGCTTTAGAATTACGCTAATACGTGAATAACTCTTTCCCGCTTTATCTGCCATTTCTTGAATTGTACTATTAGGGTCATACCATTCTGGGATATCTGTCCTAGCTACTGATTTAACAGCTATTTTTTGAATTTTGCTATTATGGTCATACAATTTCACAATATCTGCCCTAGCTTCGTTGGCATGTTTGTATTTAAGCTTATGTCCAAGTAGATAATTTCTAATTGTACCTTTACTTTTACCACTAATAGTTGCCATTCCAGCTATAGTAAAATCTTCATTATACCACTCTGGAATATCTGCCTTAGATCCTCTGACATGTTTGTAATTAAGCTTATGTTTTAGCAAGTATTTTCTAATCGCATATATGCTCTTACCACCGATAGATGCCATTTCTTTTACAGTATAATCTTCATCGTACCACTCGGGAATATTCATCTTAAACCTCCTAAATGTTAATGTCTATGAATATCCATTATTTAATATATGAGAAGATAATTTTAAAGTACGAAAAAAAAAAGACCTACATTGTGTAGGTCTTTTATTTAGCATATAGCATTTATTGCTTTATTCAGGTCATTAATTTTTCCATTATCATCAAGATCCTGATCATTCATTATTGACAAAATTTCATCCATCTTACGTTGCTTGTAGCCGAGATTCTTATTCTGGAATATTTTTGCCTTTAATTCATAATCCTCCCTTTTTAAAATATTCATACAATTATTTAGAGCGGACTCCAAATACTTCTCATGATAGATGTCTTCAAGTTTTTGCTTATTTTCAAGCATTTTAGCTTGACAAACAAGCATTTCGTCTTGGATTTTTATTTTCTTATCCATCGTCTTTACCAGACGCACTGTTGCAATGATTAGAGCACCCATAGCTCCAATACAAATAGGAATGAGATATTCTACCATAATGGCTCCTTTGTTATAATGTAACTTAATTGTTACATCATGATTTAATATATAGCGTGGGTCATAGAATTTACGAAAAATAAAAAGCCCCGAAGGGCTTATTATAGTGAGATAGCACATTTTTCTATATACTTAAAAGGTAGATTTCTTACATATAATGCATTTAATATTGTTTTACAAGATAAACCAGATATTTCTGACATTTCGTTTACAGTCCTTTCAGGAGAGTACCACTTGCCAATCTCTAGATCTCGTTTCAATCTAAAATATTCTAGCTTATGCCTATATAAAAATGCGCTTACATTATCTAATGGAATGCCTGATAGCAAACTCATCTCTCTTGCTGTCAAATTCTTATTATAGAATTTCATAAATTCTTCAAAAGTATATTTTGCACAGTATTTATGTCCAGGTAACTTCTTAGCTTTTTTATAGGGTAATTTATTACGTGATAATACATTATAAATACAATGAAAGGGAAGCCCGGATATTTCAGACATTTCTTTTATGGTTCTCTTACTATTATACCATTCAGGTATTGGCTGCCTTCTATCTTCTCTTTTACATTTTAAGTGATGCCTATAAATATATCTATATACTCTTTTACGAGATATTCCAGCCTTTTTAACCATTTCGTTTATGGTACAATTTTCATCGTACCATTCAGGAAGATCCATACAAACCTCCTTGTTAAGTGTTATGAATTTTCCATTATTTAATATATAGCGTGGGTCATAGAATTTACGAAAAAAAAAAAATAAGGATGTAGAGTCCTTATTCTTTTTTAGAGATCACTTATCAACTCTTCAAAAGGTACGCCTTCAGCACCCTTACTCAAGAAGCTGAGCCACGTCTTGCAGATCGGGCCGTTAAGCAGCTCTTTGCAGAGCTGCTGGAATGAGTTCCAAGCCTTGCGTTCAAAGTTGACTGCCCAGAGCTTATCTGGGCCATCATAGGCGCCTTCTACATAGAAGGCGCCATCCTTCTTCTTAGAAAGGGAGACCAGACCGTCATTGCCCCAGGACTTTGCGTTCCCAAGGCAAGGCATGATCTTTACCTCAGAGTCACTTATTTTTTTAATCAGTTTTTCTTTTTCCATGGTATCCTCGCTTTATTTATAGACCAACTTTATTGTTAATCCGATTTATAATATACTAAGGATCTTAGAAATTTTACGAAAAGAAAAAAGAAATGGCATAACCATTTCTTCAAATCTGTATCCATAATGGATCTAACGTCCATTACAGTCTTTGCTGCTTTATGCAACATTGAAAGTCAGCTTTTCCTTCATAGGCTTAGCGACGTAAATCTTGGCCTTCTTGATATTACGGTCAAGACCGCTTTCAGTAGTGATTATCCCAAGCGTCTTACGAAGCGTCTGTTTAATACCACACTCGCCAAGTTCCTGGAATGGAATATTATGTGCTCTAGTAATAAGACTTTTCGTTCCAGAGACATACGTGATGTCTTCAATAAGAACGAACCTAACGATGCTATTAGACACCGCGTAGATATCCTTTACAGTGCACACGGAATAATACTGATTCCGTACTGCCTTGACAAAGATACTATTGGAATGCTTTTTGAGCAACTGTTCAAGAATTACCCGATTCTCAAGCGAGAGAGCTTCGGGTTCCAATTTGTCATCAGCCATAAAACCTCCCTATTTTGAATTACAGCTACTATTTAATATATGTCATGACATATAGAATTTACGAAAAATAAAAAGCCCCGAAGGGCTTATATTACTTTGTAGCTGGTTCATCAAGCTCTTTAACATTGCAAATAAGCTTGTGTTCAAGTGATTTATTCAAGTCTGTGATAGCAAGATGCATAGCTAATTTGACTTGCAGCTTTACCTCTTTTTCTGTAATCGGTTTCAAATACTTGGTATACAAATCTTGTGTAAAATCACTCTCTACTTTGATTTCTCTTGTAGTACGATCTTTTTCTATAATGATACGGATATAAGTTCCTATTTCGCATTCTCTAGCATAAGATCCAAATTCACTGATAAGGATCTTTCCAGCTTTTTTAATGTAATAAAAACAAATTTCTCCAAAAGATTTATCTTTACGATAATCACGTATAAACCAATGATGCTCATAGTTAATATCTTTTTCACGGCATTCTATAGCTTTTCTAATCTCCTCTTGTTTATTTTTTAAGGCGACCAGCTTATGTTTATCTTCATTTAAAGTCCGTTCAATATCATAAATAGACTTTGAAATAGAACTATACTGTTCTTCTAGTGTCTTTTCTTCTTTCTTAGACATATGTTTCCTCTAGGGTTAAAGAATTCAAATCTTAATATAAATCTTCCTAAGAAAAATCTTCGAAAAAAAAAAGAAAAGGCCTACTTGAAAGTAAGCCTTGTTATTAGTATTGCTTTTTCTTTTCTGCAAGTTTAGCGTTCAGTTCTTCAATAGTCTTCTCAAGGTAGTCGAAATATGCATCTGCATGTGACTTCAAATAATACTGTTGCCCTTCGGCTTTATTGCCGAAATCGTCTTCACATTTTCCAGTAATATCGACATAGATTCCAGTTTCTTCCGGTCTTTTGACTTGTTCGTTGCTCATTGTAACTCCTTTTTGAGCTGTACATATTATAATATACAAATAAAAAAAATAAAGGCCTACCCGAAGATAGACCTATTTATTTAGCGACGTCTTGGTCTGATATAATCAAGAATATCTCTTATTACTGCCTTTTTCTTATCATCTAAAGACATAAGACTGTTAGTGATGTACTTCGTAGCTTTTATAATATCACCAAAGTTATATTTAGAAATTGGTTTACTAAGAAATTCTTCTTCCGTAGAAGTTTCTTTGTTACGTGTATACATAGTTTACCTCTAAAAGTTTCTAATTTTCATCTTCAAGGTCGGCAAACTCAGATAGGATCTTGTCTCTAATCCAGATTGTTGGATGAGGCCAAAGATACCAGTCGCCCGGTTCACCTATATGGCTTTCATCCTCTGCGGCTTGCTTCTTATAATAATTGAGATAGAATATAGGATTGCGCTGAATCTCAGCTACAGCTACATCCACCATTTTTGAAACAGTAAGATCTTCCAAGAAGGATAGTTTGTTAGTCTGAAAAGCTGTTCTTATAGAATTAATGAGATTCGCATTTTGTACTGTCTTGGCTTTAAATAAGAACAACACGAGCTGATTCCAGGATGATCCCACTTTCGGATTTCCTAATTTATCTTGCCTAGCTTCGGTAAAACTGTCTATGATTTTCTGGCTAAATAAGTCAAAATGATTGAAACGTCCATTTTTAGTATCTCTCAAGAACTTGCATAAGCCATCTATAGAGCGCTTAAGTCTTCCTAAATCTAGATGGCCTTTGTCAAACATTTGTATTCTTGAGTTTATTCGTTCGACTGTACAAGCTCCACTGGCAAGAATCGTGTTATACTTATATTTGTATTTTATAACATCGCTGCATATTTCTAGGGAATTCTCGAAATATCTTTTCTTAAGATACATGACATAAAGAGCCATGCAATATCTAGAGAATTTCGGAAATGCCGTAAATAGCGGATTTTTATAATTTGGATACATATAATCAAACATTGCCGTATTAAGATCAGACAAGAATGTTTTTATTTCTGGAATCATGACTTTTTTGTTAAATCTAACTATACGTTTTAAATCGTTAATGAGCTTATAGCTCTTATAATCAACATTCTCCATTAAATTTGTCAAATGGTTTTCTGCTTGTTTCATTTTTATCTACCTTTGTAAAGCATAATGTTAAACATAGGTTAATATACAAATCAAAAAGAAAGCCCCGAAGGGCTTTATCTATTTATTGAGGGCACCTGCAATAATTGCATCAAAGAATTTTTCAGCTACTGCTATTCGTTCCATAGTGAATTTATTAAATTCATTCCTTCCGCCATGACAATGGACTCCGGGGAAGAGATTAATGAATGAAACATCCGGCTTCATTTTATTCAAAGTCTTAAGCGGATTCATTGGCTTAATTACTTTTGTGTCAATCGTTCTAATTTGTGTATGCGAAAGGAAAATATCGTCATATTTTCCACTAAATCGGTCTCGCATATAGCCGCTTGTAAGATCTGATGCTGCAGCATTCTGCTTTAGAAATTCCAGAATAAATGGCATATACCTCTTTCCACTGATTTGTCCTTGAATGTCATAGAGGTCGTTATATCGTGTGTCTCTGCCGAAGTTCATTTGAAGAAATTCTTTCTTAGGTTTATCATTAGCAAGCATATAAGTCTTTACGCTGTCACAATCATAGTGCCATGAGTACTTCTTATAGAAAGTAAATCCGGCATTCTTACAGGCTTCCTCGTCATCTAGGAATGTAAAGAACTTGACTAGGATGTTCTTTACCGCTTGGCATTCATTATCGAAATTAGACATGATTCTCCTTTGTTGATTAAATGAATCATAATATAATATACAAAAAAAAAGGTCTACCTGAAAGTAGACCTAAACTCTTAGCCATTATCAGGCGGAAGCTCATAAAGCGTTCCGTCCTCTCTGGCCTCAACAAATTTCTCTCTTTTGGCTATATACGTAGCCGGATCATAGTTTACGATATCTTTGGGTACTTTTGTCATGTCTATTGTAAACGGATTCTTTAATGCTTCTATGATTTCAGAGCAGTTAACTTCAACGATATTTTCATCATTATAGTATGTAAAATCTTTTTCTAATCGATTTCTTCCGTTGAATTCTTCGAACTTTCTCAAAAGAAGTTTTCTGTTTTCTTCTGTGACAAATCCGCATAACGGAAATTTCATACTCTCGATATTATAAATGATTAGAAGTTTATCCATTTGTGTTTCCTTTCTTTAGATATTCATGGTACGAGGGAACACGGCTCCTAGCCCCTCGTACCTACGCAATTCCACCATCCGACGAACCGATAAAAGCCTTCCTCGCCGTAACTTCTCTACCTCCCGAAGGTGGTGTGTCTCCTGCGTACTTTGTAGCCCTAGTGCTGACTGACAGCTTCACGACTGAACCGTGTAGGTACGTCTTTGACGTTTTACTCGTTTGAAGTCGTGGGCGATCGTTACTTCGCCGAATAAGAGGGCATTTATAATTATCTATTAGCTTTATGAAATTTTCTTACACATGCTTGAATATCGTTGATTGTAGAATCATCGACATGGCATACACTAGGCTGTTGTAATCTTTTATAATCATATCTATCAAGATTTACAGTAGCTATCTTTTCTCCTTTATAGAAGATATCAACTTCTGGATCTATATAATCATCGTCAATATAGCAATCATCATTCCAGTCATCATCAGCTTCACATTTATTGTCTCGCATAATAATGCGAGTATCTCCATTTCCTTCAATGTCTTCATAAATATAGAATCTAACATATTCATCCGATCCATATCGTACATGATCTTTTTTAACTAAAATCCCACCTATTCTCTTTGTTGAAATCTTGTGGAAATCATACTTATGTCTTGTTTTGTACGCGGTTACTGAATCTTTATACTCTTGAATAGAATCTGCTATTTCTTTTATTCTTTCTTTGTATATTTCAATAAGACTTTCGCATGAATATCTTTTAAGATTATCATCAAGATAGGCTTTCATTTTTCTTTCAGTTTCTTTAATCTGTTTAGCAAATGGTAATATTGTATTATAACATTTCTTATATGCTTTTACAGAATCTTTATATGCCTGAATAGAATCCTGTTTGTACTGAATTATTTCTCTATATTTATTTTCTATCCAATCACATCTTGTATATCTATCAAAGGTTAGATAAAGGTATTCCTTAAAATCTTTTTCTTTTTCATTTGTTTTCTTTGACAATGGACGGACTCTTGTAAAACATTCTTCTAATTCTATTATAGAATCTCTAGTCCACGCCACAGAGTCGTTATATACCTGAATGGAATCTCGAATTTCCTTTATTCTAGTTTTATATGCTTCTGCAATACTTTCACAAGAAAATCTTTTATTCTCTTTAAGATAAGTTCTCATATCTTCTTCAGATTCGTTTATCTTTTTAGCTAAAGGTAAGATCCAATGATAGCATTCCACAGAGTCGTTATATGCCTGAATGGAATCTCGAATATATGAATCTCGAATCTCTTTTATTCTAGTTTCATAAGCTAAAATTGAATCTTTATATGCTTTGATGGAGTCTTCAACTAGAATTGTATGAATAGAATCTGCTATTTCTTTTATTCTTTCTTTATCAGAGCATTTAATATACGCGTACTCATCATTTATTTCGACGAAAATAGTTCCATCTGGAAAACATTCACCAAGATGTTTAGTAGTACAACATTCATGTTCTTTTCCAAAAGAATAATAGTCTTTTGAATAATACTCAATATCATTTGTAGAACATCCTGTCCATTCGTGAAGAGTTTCAGACCATTCACAAGTAGAATTAGATGAAGCTTCAAAATCTTCAGGATGACGGTCTAATAATAAGGCCGGAACACACCCTATTTGCAAGATACTTAAAAGAAATACAAGTTTCCTCATTATAAGTTTCTTCCTTTATTTATGGTTGAATTATATGCTTTGTAATATACAAATCAAAGAATAAAAGACTTATCTGAAATTAGGTATTAAATTTAAGATTAATGAATACTTTGTAAATTAAAACATCCCGGATATTGCTTATCAAGAAATTTCCTTAGTCCTTTAAAATTTCTTATTCCAAAAGTCATAGCATCTTTTTCTAAATTAAAATGCCCAGCAAGATAAGACACCGCTAAAGTATGTTTTGCCTCATCAATAGATGAATGAGTCTCTGCTCTTAAGGCATTTATATGATAATCCAAGAAAGCTTCATATTGCTCTTTCTCTCTTTTAAATTCAAGGCAAATTTTTATAAATTCTATAATTAATGTAAATGTAGTTATAATTAATGTAAATACAGCAATCATATTAATCTCCATTTGGTTTAACTAATCACACTCCACAATACTAGCAACTTGCCCGAAATATTCCGATAAGTATTTATCATATACCTGCTGAACCAAAGATTCCTTATCGGAATATTCTGGATCAATATTTCTCATTTCTGATTTAAATGACATAATAACCTCTTATATTTGAGTTCATTTTATAATATATTATGCAAATTTAAAAAAAATAAAAGGCATCCTAAGATACCTTATACTTATTATAATATTCAGCTTCCCTAGCTATGTCATCATCCAACTCAGTCATAGCATCTCGAATATTTTTTCTGATATCTATTTTTTTAGAATGCTTAGTGGGTTTATTATTCTTTGGCATGGATACCTCCTTTTTAAGATTTCATAGCTTAATATAAATGAGTAGATATAATCTTTACGGAAAAATAAAAGGCATCATAAAGATGCCTTATTTATTATACCATGTATGATTCATAATCTGCACGACCTTCGGATCGAATTCTAGCTTCAGTGCTAGATGCCGATGCAGATGCACTTAATCCACGACTTTGTTTCTTTTTCTTCTGTTTATTAGTCTTTTTTCTTTTTATTATTGCTTTAGCCAAAACTTTCTTTCCAAAATCTATTAACTCTTGGTCAACACCCATGTCCGGGGTTATGACTTTCTTTGTTGATTTAGAATTTATTTTATTATCTTTCTTAGACTTTGCAGTAGTTGTCATTATTCCTCCCGACATTCTAGAGATACTGGATATGGGAAATTTTCCAATGCACCACCACCAGAATGTGCTCCCGGATGAGGTACATGATAATTTTCATTGATGATCTTGCACTTGGTCTTCTTATTAGGAACCTGCATTTCAAGGCATGTAGCTGCTAAAGAACCGCCGCCAGCCTTATATCCAGCTTCCTTTTGTATCTGTTGCTTGGCAGATTCGCATTGTGCTAGAGTTCTAAATTGTAGGTCTGTATTTATGCCACCATGATAGCTATTAATTACCAATACAAAGATTATTTTAAACATTATCTTCATCCTTTACTTTAAGATTAGGTAATCCGAATTCATAACCTATAACAAAATAGTTAAAATCTATATCTTCATGAAGTTCACGTAATTTTTTCACAAGTTCTGAAGAATAATAATTTTTAACTGTATCATCTAAGAATATTTCTCTTTTAACAATGTAACCATGCATTCCCTCCATAACTTCTCGTAAAAGTTTAACGGGATTACTATAAAAGGTAGTATACATCCATGGTAAATACCGCCAATCTTTATGAGCAGCAGATTCTACTAGAGTAAAGCAACATGAGCCTTTGGTTATAATATCTTCTATAAGCCAAGGCTCATATTTCTCTAAGAATGCCTCCATCTGGTCTAAGCTTTTATGCTTTATAACCACTCGAAATTCATTAGCATTTATCATACTTCATTGCCTTTTCTTGCACTTGGACATGTCGTCTTAACTGGACATTTTGAGCATAAACCATTATTATAGTAATAATAGCACATGACATTTTCCTTAACAAATCCTGGTGCAGTTTTTAGCATTTCAATGAAATCACGAACTTGATCTTCGGTAAATTTCATACAACTACCACCTTAGTTAGCAGTTATTTTAAATAATCCTGAAGAATAATCATCATACTTATCATCACCAGATGATACTATCTTAGTCCTAAGTTCTTCCATGCACTTGATAAATTCAGGTTCATATTCTTTATCAAAAGATACAATAACCGCAGTATAGCCTAGTTCACTATTAACAAAATCCTTCAGAAAGTTGACAGGAATTTTGTGCTGAATAAAGATATCATCTGCCAAGTTATTCTTATTGTCTAAATAAGTATATTGAACTGTATCGCCTAATATTTCTTCATTTTTCATTTTTATGTAATTCATAATTTATTCCTTAAAATTTAGTTGACTTACCATCAAACGTAAGCCATTGATCATCACCTTCATCTCGTTGCTCATAATCAATTTGATATATCTTACGACTATCAAAATCTACGATATATATCATTGTTGAAGAGTCACCTTCATCATCCATTAAGCCTTCATAGAATACAAGAATATTGAAAGCATCAAGATATTGCTTCTTAAATTTCTTATGGAACTTACTAATTTTATCGTAATCTACACGATCTTGTAAGAAATCGTCTTCATCATCTTCTGGATAGAAGATATCATTATCTGGATTCTTTAGGAAAGTCTTTCCACCAAGTAAAGTAATTAGTCTCTTAAAGACTTTATTATCGCCTTCAGATATCGTTAGAAGTTCATCTTTTTCTTCATCAAAAGTAAAGATTTGTTCACCATATACAGTAGTCTTATTTAGCAGAACTGTTCTTGCATCTTCTGGATTGTTTGTATCCTTAATCCATTCAGCTATAAAATTTACGTGCTTTTTGTATTTCGATTTCATATTATTTTCCCTTGTTAAAATATTTTAAATAATACCCAAGTATTAATATATAGAAAAAATAAAAAGGTATCATGGAGATACCTATTTTATTTTCCTAATTTTCTTCAGCAACTTCAGCTAGAGCTTGTCTAGTGCAAATATTTATAAAACGATCTTCACTTCGCTTAGCTCTCTTGCGAACTTTCTTACATGCCTTGCGGACATATTTAGAAACTCCCTTAGATTCAAATGCTTCATAATGCCCTCGGGCTGCTGTCTTAAAAATATCAGGTGCCAGACTGTGGCTGTTTGCTTTTGCCATATTTATATTTCCTTTAATTCCAAAGGTTAAAAAACCATTTATGAAACAAGCTCATAGCCTTGTCAACAATTTTCCAATTTTCTTCAACTACAGCGCTATCCCAGTAAAAATGTTCTGGATAGATCTCAAATCCTTTAATCATTGCATCTAAGATTTCTTGCCATTCTGCAGAAGTAATACTGCCGGGATGATCTCCCACTTGTTCAGCATGTTCTTTGAAAGCTTTTAAGCGAGGTGCTATAAATTTTGCAATAGTACAATCAAGACTCCAGAGTTCTGTATCATCAAAGCCTCTTGTAAGACGTTGAAGTTTCCATTCATCTGCTCTGTCATCAGTATCTTTACCTAAGGTAAAATTGACATTCTTAATTCCAATCGGATCTATATTTTTTATATCTACAGCCATTATATTATCTCTCCTATAGTTAGAGTTATCTATATTTTAATATAAATATTGATAGATAAAATTTTCGAAAAAAAAATGAGTATAAAAGTTTAATCTTTTATACCCACTGTCTAAGTTGCATTTTTATAGTTTTAGTTTATCTATATTTTTCAATAATATTTCACAAGCAATAGCTCGATTGAAATAAGCTTGCTCTTGTTGGCAATCTTCAAAATGCGATTTAAGAGCTTCTATAACCTTATCCTTAATATTTCTTTGCATAAGCTTTTCTGACATCAAAGTTTTTAAGGCTAACCTCATCTTATGCATAGGAATATTCGCTATGCAATCTTTCAATTTACCATTATCTACAATTGTTAAAAGAATAGTTCTAAAAGGCATTGTCTTATAATCCTTGAAAATAGTATCTCTATTTTCTTTAATAATAGGTGCTATGCCTTCACGAAATACATCAATCGGTTTTATCATATATCTCCTTTGTTAATGCACACTAATTAATATAATAACGGATTATAGACATTTTAAGAAAAAAAAAATGGCGCAGGTTATGTGCTTTTCCTACGCCTTGCCAGTTCCCTCCTCCACTGTTTGCAACCAGCTTTAGAACCTACTTAGTATATGTGCACTTCTACCAAGTGGATGGCTCCATGTTATAGTAATAACTGTCTCCACTATTGTGGTTAATTGACTCTCTCCCTTGGGGGGTTCTTCCGAGGTCAAAAGCAGTAGGATTTACCCCCAAGGATAAGGGCTACTCCAAATGTACTATCTTTCCATCATATTACCTTCTCTTTTTAATATATGAAATTATTTCTTTTCTCTACGATTCTTATATTCTTCAATAATCTTTAGTAATTTTTCTTCAGTACTGAACGGAACTTTTGTAGGATTCAAGCTTCTACAACTATGTTCATCAATCATATCTGGTTCCCATTTATCAAGAATAAAACCGGGGCGACCTGTTTTATACCTGATATTTGCTGGAAGATTAAAATCTCCGTCACCTAAATACCACCAACGTTCTTTTAGAAAGAATGATCCTTTATTCCATTCTGCAGTTTCTGCATTTATAGTCTTAAGACGAATGTCCTTTCTCTTAAAGCCATTCTGTTTTAAAATTCTGTCTGCGAGCTGCCATGTAAGTCTTTTATTTGCCATTTTAGTATCCTACCTTTTTTCGTACAAAGGATATAACATCACCAACAGTCCTATCAGAATTCTGACTTGTTATTTCTGCTATATTCACTTCTTCGTCTGTAATTTCAATTTGGAATTCATCTTCTAATTTCATTACAAGTTCGATTGCATCTAGAGAATCCATTCCTAAACAACTGCCAAGAGTTGTAAGTTCATTTATTTCTCCACCATAATCTACAATCTCATGTATAATTCTATACACTTTAGAAGGAATAGTATCATCTTCCTTTTTAGGTGCATCAATTTCTGCATCAAACGTTGTCTCAGGATCATCATGAACCCCAAGAGGTTCAATATTCTCACAATCCTTTAATTCAACATTTGGCAAAATATCTATCTGAAAAGTATCTTTAGTCTTCATATGTGTCGCTACAATAGAAGATACTTGCTTAAGAAGTACCAAGAGATCTTTCTTATCTATGTCTTCAGTAATCTTTAACAATACCTGATACATATTTCCTCACTTAGATTTCTATGAAGAATTTAATGTCTGGAGGCATTTTCTTCTTTTCAATCTTTGCAGCTTTCACTTTGACATTATTATTTTCCATAGCTGTACAGAGTGTACGGGCATATGAATCCACATAATCGCTAGATAAAGACTTTATCAGTTCATCAGCGGAGTCTAAACCAAATCCACCACTTTCACTGGTAATGGTAATTTCAAATCCTGTAATTTTAGCATTCCTGCAACTAAAAGTTGCTGCTGTCTGTGCTCTTGTAGTAATAGAATTCTTAATACCAATTACAGCACCAATAACATATGGTGCTCTTGAATTTGCATCGCTTACTGCATGCTTTTTAACTTCTTCAGACATTTCTTCTCTGGTCTTCATAGTTTCCTCTATAGAAGGTTAGATCCAATGATTCTTTTCAGCATCTTCTTTATCTTTAAATTCTCTTACATTAATTGATATGCACTCAGTAAGTGCTAGCATAGTTTCTGCAATAACAGAAAATCCAAAACTTTCACAAAGTGCTAATAGTAATTCATTTGCAGTCTTAAAATAAATATCTTCTTCATCTTTTTCTTTAGTTTCACCTTCATCTTTATAATCGATATGCAGATGATATGTATCTGGTTCATTAGTGTTTTCATTAAATTCTACAGAATAGTCATCTATAGATAAACCAGCTAGCGAATCACTCACGATATTATCAATAATCTCTTCAGCAAATTCTTTAAGATCACGATTAAATTCAGGCTTCGTATGTAGCTCTAATTGTGTATACATATCTATTCCTTTTGTTAAAGCTATAATTTAATATAATAAAGTATCTAAAAAAAAAATATCTCTCTAGATGAGAGATATTCATTTTAGTGTAGGTGAGTAAAGATCTTATTCCTACCTATAAATCCTGATGCATCATGCAGCGTATTAATATCTTTATTTTCCGCATATTGTGCATTATCCATCATTATGTGATTAAATATTTCAGTGCTACTAGCATTATTCTTGTATAAGTTATCAATCTCGGTAGCCGTTTTATAGGCGCTCATAAATGCCGTAGCTAAAGCCTTAAGAACTGTAAGACGATTATCCTGTTCAGATTCATCTTTAGTCTTTCTTGTTTTAAAATGCTTTCTCTTGAAAGTTCTAGCCATTATATTTACATCGATGTTCTCTCTTAATGGCGTATGCACATTACATATTGTATTTTCAAGCATAACACGCATATAACTTTCTAGAATTTGGTTCATATAGTCTTTCTTACAGATATCTATCCAATCAGTACTATTACCTATGATAGATTGTCTAAATTGTAAACCTTGGACAATACCCATACCATATCCGTAAGGATTTTCATAATATACTTCTAGAGGATGTCTAAGTGGATAATATCTACTTAGATAAGATTCTGGATCAAGCGTCTGTGAATTTATATTGTGTGCTTTAGATTCAATCTCGGCATTTATATTCATAAGAACAATATGCTCTCGATGATATAGTATCCATGCAAGTATATTACCAATGGTCATATCTGATGCAACATCTACTGGAACTTGGGAACTATTCCAATAGGTATCATTTATATCTAATAAACCATAGCTACCATAATATGATCTATCTCTAGCATATCTTCTACTAAGGCAAATATACCCTGGACTTACTGCCGATGCACTTTTGGTTATAAGTTTACTACTATCACAAGAAACTCTATACAGATTCAATATCTCAAAGATATCCTTATTAAAGAATTCATTATCACGAGAATATGGTGGCATAATAATCATCTTATTATCTTCTGTAATTTCCATGCCACGTCTTTGTATAGAGGAATCAAAATATGATGATAGGTCTGTAGGTAACAACCTTTCTCTATCATTGTCATAACTAGACGGTATCCTATATACATCTTGAAACTCTATTATAAGATTTTGTCTACCTTCCAACCATGCCTGAATATCAGGATTGCTAAGAATCTTATCAAATATTTCTACAGAAGTCGCTCTACGTTCATTAGCAATACTTTCAATATTATTATCACAAGTTGCCGTTATAAATCTAGACATAGCATTTCCAATGTCTATATTTTCTTGTACGTTCTGCAGTATCCTACTATTTTTTCTTTCATACACAAGGTTTATTCCTTCCATTAAAATACCCTTGACTATGAAATCAAATATATGCGAAGTAACATCTCCATAACGTGAATCACGATATGGATAAAGTTTTATATCTACTTTTATAGACAATTAGTCCTCCAATAATATCATATTGGTCAAAACAAATCCTTTATAATCCTTAAATATGTCATAAATAATTAAAATACCCTTTTCAGAAAAGGGGTTTACATCTAAGGTTCGTATAGCACTTGCTTTAGCTATATCTTTACAATCTGTTTCATAATATTCGTATACGATGTAAACTTTATAAAGATCTCTTTTAAGAGATACAAATTCTTTAGCTGGTGAAAGCATGACTTCTAAAAAGCCTTCTTCATCAGTAACTTCTGGTTGCAAAGATTCTTTCCTAAGGCGATTTATTAAGCGCATAAATGCTTTAGGATGTGATAAAAATATTGATGTTATATTGTTCATACTAAAATAAAATGAGCTAAGTAGATTTTACTCTACTTAGCTCATTATAATTTATTGACCATAATAATGACGATCATCGTCATTATCATAACCATCGTCAGTCATAAGGGTACGTATCATCAAAAAGGGAGCTGCTACGAGAATAGTCAATCCCGTCTTGATCTTCTGGATAATCTGGGAAGGCACTACCTTTCTTTTTTGACTTGTCCTTATTTTTCTTTCCTGACTTCTTTCCTCTGGAACCAGATGGGGTCTTGGTAGTTCCCTTGCTGACACCGTCATAGGTAGCCGGTCGAAACGGACTTCCAGCTGTGCTACTAGTAGACGATACTATCGTCGTACTTGCAGTACTGCTGGCCACCTCATCTGCCGCAGAGTTGGACTGGAATTCAAGAAGCATACGGATACACTGACGGATCTCAATATCGGAGAGGTTTTCATAGTTACCAGTCTTGGCAGCAATGTCAAACATAGCCATCAAGTAGTAGGTAGCTACCGAGATTTCTTCTTCATCGAGTTCAGCATCAGGAATCAGATCCACACTGACCATGAAAGACTTATTGTCTTCAGCCTGGACAACAATCATAGTACCATCGAGGTTGTAATCGATGTCTACAATAATTGTCTTATTGGCATTAATATCCCTGAGTCGTTCCACCATACCATCGACGGTAGTAATTTCTTCAGGAGGATATACAGTAAGTGTTTCAAGCTGTGCATCCAATTCATTGTAACGTTCAACATAGTCAAACGGGAGAACGCCATCAATATTGGCTTCAATTTCTTTTTCATCTTCAAGCTTGCTGAGATACTTGTATCCTGTGTCTTCAGCTTCACGTATGACGTAATGCTTACTTTCCTTTTCACAGACAGCATCAAACACCCACAGCAAAGCCGTGTGTGTTTCAGGAGACATTTCATCATCAATACTCATGAAGAGATCAAAGATATCCTGGGCAGAGTTTTCCGGAGCATTAAGCTCGATCGGAAATTCATCATCATCCTCGGTAGGATTATCCCAGTCAATCCTGAAGTACTTCGTCGTATTCGCATGCTTGACTTTTACAGAAAGTTCAAGGTTCTGTGCATAATATGCAGACTTAGCATAGAGCTTGGTCGTAATATCTACGCCACCCTCATCTGCCTTGTGTTCTTCAATATAATCGAGACACTCCTTCATCCCGATCAAGCCTTTATCGTTCAGTGCCATTTTTGTCCTTTACTTTGTTAGGGTTATTGCATTTTTAACTTCTATAAAATTCTTACTAACTCCAAAGTCATGACCTTTAGAGTTTCGTAAATAATATACTTTGAATTTTAGATCTATAGGTAATCTATATTTCCACAATTGAGCTTTATATTCTTCAGGTGCGACGTCACCATCTGAAAATATAAGGATTTCTTGATCCAAGAAACCTAAGCTAACGAAGAATTTCAATACACTAATTATACCATGACCAAGCATAGCAGCAAATGTATGATCTCTTAACTGTGGGAATGCATAGTATATCCCTATTACATCGAAAATTCCTTCTGCAATTACTAATTTCAATTTAGACTGTAATATATCAAGCTTCTGATTAAATGTATAAATTCTGAAAGGACTCTTATGAAACATCAGGTCGTAATATCGATGTTCCTTATCGTCTGACACAATATTTCTATTGATAAGACCTTCATAAGAATAATTCATGAATCCAATATAATCACTATTTAATATATTCATATAATTCGTGTCTACTGGCAAATTCATTATTGAATTATATCTTACAAATTCTTTTAGATCAAAAACTACTTTAAACTTTTCTATTTCTTCTTTTGTAACCTTAGTATCAAACCTTTTACATAGATATTGATACTTTTGAATATTATTAATGACAGAAATTCTATTAAATGGCGGGATCAGTAGTTGATTACTACGTACTTTCTTATCTAAGAAACTAGAAATCTGTCTTCTGCTAGATACATTCTTATGCTTAACATCTTCTTTTACAGCATTCTTATTTTGGCTAATAATTTCCTGAAGCTCTGGTGTTATGGCGACACCTAGAAGCTTCAGGAAACCTTCGTTTACAGCACCACTAAACTTACATCTGTGACATAAGTAATAGAATGGTGGTACACGAGAGATATAAAGGTGTGCATGATTTGGATTATCACTATCCAAACATGATGGACACCTTATAACTCTGTCTTTATTACCATTTGCTAGTGTGGTAAAGCCATCGTATGCTGAAAGAATTGCGTCTTCTAAGACTTTACCTGCATCTCTCATTACGAAATAAATCCTATAAGTTTAATAAGTTCATCTGCTAGAGTCTCTGGATCCAATACTATTTCAGTATCAGAATCTAGAGCCTTACGGCTACCTCTCAAACAGTTCTCAAGTAGCGTCAAGATAATGTTGCTACCATCAAATTTCGTAATGATGTTGCTGAAGCGTTCGTTCTTAAGAATCTTATAACGTTCGCTTTCTTTAATAGCTGTAATGTACTTCTTTGTTAGCTTGAATTTTGCCATAGTGAGTTCTGTATCATATGGCTCAGACATAACAATCTTTGCAAGTTCAGTAAACCCAAACTTTATTAGTATCTTATGCAAATATAGCATAAGTATTGCAAATGTCTTCTGATTTACCATGTACAGTATTTCATGTTCTTCAATAAACTTACCATACACAATAAAGTACAGAATATTCTTCTCTTTACTGGGTTTAAGTAACGGAGTATATTTTACTAATTCGTCATTAGTAATATCTAGATTCTTTCCAATACTATTCTTAACTCTACGTATCATATCTTCAATACCAAGCTGAATTAGTGGACCATAGATTTCATTCTGGTTTAGCTTGGAAACTTCCATATCAAATACAGATGCTTCATCCGGTTCGATCGTAGAGTTTACAGTTTCATACTGCATAGGAATCTTAGCATGGAACAGATAATGTATCTGATGTTTGATAACTACGTGTAAGAAGTTTATACAGTTTTGCTCTAAAGATAGTTTTGGAATAATATCAATAAATACCTTTTTAAGTAGCGGTTGGACAGATTCCACAGAAGATGATCCAATATTCTTTAGATATCCCCATATAACGGAATCTGAATATTCAGTACCAAAGATTCTAGATTCTATAAGCTTTCTGAGCTTATTCTCAATATTAATATGCCTATTTGGTACAAGTTTCTGAATATTCTGTACACAAGTTATGAATACATCCAAAAATACTGTATTGATATAATCATTATCCTTATTTACATCTTTTACATATTCTGTAATAAGCGGAATAATGCACCTATCAATTTTTGCAGCAGTAAGAATTACTAGACAATGTGTTCTATCAAACTGTAGTTCTACATTATCAGTTCCTATGACTATATCGACATTGTAATTCTTGTCGCAATAGTCTAATGCCGCTGCGTAATACGGAGAGAATATCTCGTCTATAATCGTGCAGATATTGACATCGTCAATTTCGCCATTCTCTAGCTTCTGCCTATAAGAATATAGACCTTGGATAAATTTATCTCCGATTACTTCATAACACTGAAACCATTCATCAATATAAGAATCGCCATGTTTAGCATATATGCGTTTCTTATTTATCTTGAATTCATTATACTCTGGTTTACATCCTTCTATAAAATCTGTAAGGTTAATGCTTACTGTGGATGGTGTTGCAGAGCATTTTAATTCAGGCATTATGCCTCCTTATTTGTTGGAGTCTTTATTTAATATAAAAATATTATCTTGTTGAAGCTTTTGGACCTATACTACGCTTAGGCAATTTCTTACTTTTAGATTGCTTTGCCATCTGTGGATGCTTAGCTTCAAAAGCTTTTTTAGCTTTTTCACTAATTTTTCTAACCCGTGTACCACCACCTTTCTTGCCATGCAGAGAGATTCCAGCATTAATATCCATGGCACGACTTTCAATCTTTTTAGCTTTATACTCTTGCATCTTACGCTTAAAACTCATAAATTTCTTCTTAATAATTAGAAGACTAGGTTCACCCTTACTGAGTTTATTTAGCTTATCAATATACTGAAGCTTCATTTCAGTAATATATAGTGCGGGGAACATTATAGCTTTTTCAAAACCAAATGCAAAAGATGGGTTTCTTACTACTGGTTTCTCTAAGAAGAATATATCTTCAAATTTATCTTTAAATTGCGGTAAGAAATATCCTAATTTATTAGCCACATAGAGATATGTAAAAGCAAATGATGGATTATTACTGGCAAATCTGCATGTGTATTCGCCTATTGTCTTTTCCTTTCCATTAGAACCTTCCGGTGGAGTTAATTCTATAACGGTGTCATAATACATATCCGTTTTCTGCTTAAGATGTTCAGATCTAAACTTAAAGTATAAAACAAATACGCCATTCTTTGTCTTATAAACGGTAAGATCTATACCTCTATTCATGCCCATCACTGCTTCTGTACGCTTTCTTAAATCCATAAGAATTGCACCACGCATAGCAACTTGAGCACTACCCTTACCTACAGGGTTAGTTACTAATCTGTGAAAAGTAAGTTTTTCTGCCATAATTTACCTTAAGGGAATATATACCTATATCTAAGTAGATATAGGTATAATATATTACAAGAATTGTTTCGGGAAATGTATGAACTGGTTAGAAGTACCAATCAAACCAATTACAGACATTGCACCCTTAATAATTTCTACATCAGTCTGTGCAGAATTTAGAACCGTAGTCTTAGAAATATCTTCGATCTTACCAGTTCTTACATTGAGAATGGTGTCATTATCAAGCATTTCTTCAATGTATGCCTTATCCTTTTTAGAGACGGTTGCAAAGACATTGATATATGCATCCTTAATCATCTCTACAAGTTCCTTAGTAGGACTGTAAAGCTCAGGATTATCCTTTGCAATGTATTTTGCAATCTTTTCTACGAACTCAGGTTCACCAAGTAAATATGCAATGAAAATATTACCTGCGGGTACAACCCCATGCAACAGAGCAGATCTTGCAGATAGAGCAGCATCTTCAACCAAGAAACTCTTAGAAAGAATTTCAGCCTTAGAATTACCGCCTACTTTAATAACGGCAGTAGTTCCGCAAAGTCTGCCATAACGAACCTTCAAAGCACCAAGCTGAGAATCATAGTCAAACTTAGTTTCAGAATTACCAAGTTCAGCAATCTTGTTCTGAAGACTTGTCTTAAGTTCATTCATTTCAGGTGTATCTACCCCCTTACCATCAAAGAATCTTGTAGTAGAATCCTTAATAACGGCTCTTGCAGCATATCCAAGATAGTCATCCATAATATGCTCATTTTCAAGAGCTTCAAGAGTTACACCCTTAGACTTAAACTCTACGATCTTTGCATTTAGATAGACAGATGCATCATAGAAATGATTTCTACCAGCAGTACTACCAACACCATGCTCAACGCAACAAATAGGAAGATTACCCTTCCATTTAACTACGTTTTCATGAATAAAGTTACTAAATGCTGGATCATAACCATTGGCGACTATTAGCAACGAACCATGTTTAACATTCATGACACGTTCCATAATAGAGCCAACTGGCTTAACGTCCATTTCACCAAGGCGTCCTTCATACATCAGGACATAAACTTTTTCAAGTTCACAGAATTTTTCATCATCCTTGGTACGGTTTACAAACATGGCATCTACATAGCCACGATACATTTCATAACCGTCTTTGAATTCAATTTCAGTTTGAGGACGATCACCAAGTTCAACCTGAACAATACCAAACTTAGTAGTTCTCTTATAACAATCCTGAATCAACTTAGAAACTTCTTCATCATTATTTGTAGAGATTCTACAAACATTCAAAAGATCTTCAGAATCTTCAGTAATTTCCTTAGCAGATGCAGCGACTTCAGCCTGAATCATATCACTGATATGATTTAACATCTGTGACAAGTCACCTGCATAGATTTCAGGATGCTTTTCTTTATATTCTTTAAGCGTCTTAGCAATCTCATTAGAGACAATAACAGCAGATGTAGAACCATCGCCGACCACTCTAACAATACGCATACTAATGCGCTTAACAAATTCAAGGATAACACGTTCAAGATCATCTTCGCTATACAAAGACTTTAGAACGGTATAACCATCTTTAGTACTTTTATGTTGAAGATTTCTATCTTCAATAATGGTAGTACTACCATGTGGACCAAATGTCTTTTCCAAAATACTTGAAATATCATTAATAATTTCAAATACGGGAAAGTCTTTGCTTACATTAAAGCTTGACATTATTTTTCCTTGTTGGTGAGATTATTCTTCATGAATTAGGGTTTCTGGTGGAGCTTCAGAATTTATATCTCCGGGCATTGTCACATTTGGATCTCTTGATGCTACCGATTTAGCTGCCTTAGCTCTTTCTTCATTCATCTTATGCTTTGCTTCGAGTAAACCGAATAAGCGATTGACATCCATTGACAATATTTCTGTAAGGGTAATCTTACCTTCAAACGCATCAAGAATATTGAGGATGGCACGATTCTCTTCCTCAAATATTCTTTTGCGTTTTTCAGATAACCTTATTCGTTGTCCTTCTGAAACACCCGGCGTACTCTGAAAAAAAGTAAGTTTTCAAGATTAAGATTAATGGGGCCAATCTCATTACCACAGGCTTCGCCAGTAATCTTGCCATTTTCATCCTTCATCAAATTATTACATTTAAATTTAGGAATTTCAAAACTTACATCATATTCAGAATTAATACCTTCAAGAGCTTCATCAAGAGTAGTAACAGAAGTATCAGTCATAAGAGAAGATAAGAATCTTACAATAAGATTTGTATCTTCTACCTTAACCATTGCCTTTGTACCATCCTTCTGGTTAGCAGCAATATCAGGAATAAGAATAGACTTAACATATAGCGATCTTTCAATCATGCTATCAAAGTCCTTAAATTCCTTTTCCTTACCATTGAAGAATCTAATCATGTTAAGATAGTCTTCAAGGGATGGTTCTCTTATTGTAACAACAGATCGCTTTTCCATGATAGGAATAATCTTTTCCTTATACATGGGAGCAAATGCTTTAATCTCATCATGAGTCTTTATATTGTAAAGCACATTGTTAATTTCATCATAAGACTTATTTTCAAATGTTGCAATAATAGACTCAGGATCTGTATTTACTTTTAGTGTCTCACCACACTTATTACAAGTAACTTCAAATGGCTGACTTGTAGGATAAGATGCTGCGTAGATACCATAAAGCAATGGTTCAACATCTGCAAGAGCTGTCATCTTAAGCCACTTATCAAAAGTAGGCTTACCACCTGTCATAGATTCAATCTTTTCATAAATAATCTTATAAAGACGAATTCTATCAGAATATGGATCTTCAGCAACTGTATTCAAGCGGCTCTTATCAAGGTAGCAAAGACCAAGCATATTAGCCTTATAACCACTATGAAGACATACAATAGAATAGTAAGTATTTACAGAAGCGATAACAGGACGAGATGCTGCTACAGCATAGTCATTATCGTTTGTCTTAATCTGGCAACCACTAAAGTTATTCTTCACCATTTCCATGAATTCATCTTCAGAGAAAACTTCAGCAGGATTACCCTTAGTCCTTGTAGCCTGAACTAGCAAGTTATTCTGTTCAACACTTTCCTTATGACGTTCAGAGAAATATTGCTTACTCTTAATTTCATGGACATCATGTGTAAGATGAATATCCTTGGCATCTTCGGTGAGAATTGTATCAGTATGCTTTTCGCCAAATGTCTTATGAGGCATGCCCATTGTAGGATCATTTGGAATTTCTTCTTCCGCACTTACAGAATTTTCTGCTACTTGTTCCTTTTTTTCTTCTTTAATTTCAGTAGCATCATTCTTATTCAGTGTAATATGTATTTCTTTTCCAGTCTTTTTAGATTCCTCAGCTACTTTTTCCTTAATAAAAGAAGGAATAGCCATTTCGGTAGGTACTGGCTGTTCTAGAAGCTGACTTTCATCTATTTCAGGCATAATAGGCATTTCTATCTGCCCAGATGGTTCTACTCTTACAGCTTCTACAGTTTCAGTTTCAGGCTTAGTCGTCTTTGTTTTAATTTTTAACCTTGTTCTTGGTGAATTAGCCATATTTTTATCCTTCGTGGAGGTTCATTTTAAAGTTATCATGCTTAAACTTTACAAACTCATTACTCTGTCAAGCTTTAAGCCGTCTGATGTACTATTTCCTTTAAATATCATAGATACTGCAGAATTGTCATTTCCGACAGTAATTGTAAAGTATAATGTCTGTCTAAGCTCATTTTTATCAGTACCCTTTGATATATCAATATCTACGTATGTATCAGAAGGAAAAAACTGTTTTATATGTGATAGAATTTCTTCTTTAAGTGCAGAGATATTTCCATCACTGGCAAATTCTTGCATGCGTTCTTTAATATCAAAGAATACATAATCGTTATTAGGCAAACCTGTTTTTCTATTAAGAATCAAATTATTGATTCTAAGAGCTAATGCTCTTTCATCCATTAAAATAGTATTTTTACCTTTGGTATTAAATGCAAATGTACATTCAGTCATATTATACCTATAAATTTAAATTAAATTTATATATTTTTCATACTTATGTTAAATTTTATGAATAATTATAATATTATATTTTATACATAATATTGAAAGAAATAATGGTAATTACTATGTCAACGAAAATTTTTCCTTGTCCTGTATGTAAGCGTAAATTCGCTTCTATGGAATCTGCTATAGATCATGTAGATACTGAACACGAATATTGCTGTCCTAAATCTATAACTGTAAAGCAATGGATATTTAATGTAAAAAATAGATTAAATCCATTTACTAAATATGGAAAATCTATTTTATCTGGAAAACCTACTAATTGGAATGAAAAGCTTGGTAGATATGAACGTCTAGCAGATGATAAAGAGCGTGCAGCCTTTAGAAAGCTATTTGTTCAAAGAATGATGAAAACTCATGGAAAAGCTACTTTACTGAATGATCCAGAAGTTCAAAAGAAAATGCTTGAACATCGTAAGATTTCTGGTAAATATGTCTTTGATGATAAAGTATTTCCATATACGGGATCTTATGAGTTTGATTTCTTAAGATATATGGATGTGGTATTATCTTGGGATCCAGGTGATCTATATATGCCATGCCCAATTATTGTAAAATATATAAGTCCGAGGGATGGAAAAGAGCATTTCTATATACCAGATGCATATATCCAATCTTTAAATCTTATTGTAGAGATAAAGAGTCAGGAAAATAAGCATTATAGAAAACGTGACTTAGATATAGAGTTAGCTAAAGATGCTGCTATGAAAAAGCTTAAAGTTAACTATGTAAAGATTTATGATAAAGACTATGAAGACTTTACATCTATGGTCAATGCCTTAAGGCAGTAATTTTTGAGCCTATGCTTGGCATAGGCTAAAAATTATTCTGAAAACACTCAATTATGACTGACTTAAAAACATTTTTTGACTTCAAGAAAGCTAAATTTGAAGATTTACATAATATTCTTGATGATGCTAAATTTTGCTGGACGTTACCTACCAGTATTTTTATTGACGTAGATCAACTTATAGCTTCTATGAAAGAAGCAGGTCTTACTACTAAGAAATTTGAATTTTCTAGTGTACTTCTAAACCTTGCAAGTTATTATAGATACTTCTTTTGGAAGCATAAGATTCGTACAAATATTACTTTCTTTGCAACCGAAAGAATAATTTCAGAAGATGAAGCTATAAAATCCGAAATGAATATGCTTACATTAATAGTAAAAAATATTCCAGGAATTTATAGTATTGTATCTAAAATGCCTGCTAAACTTGTACCATTTGCATTATATTCTAAAGATAAATTTGAGAATACTATAGTTGCATCTTATGGAAATTTTTCATATCTTTATCCATTCTTTATGAATGCAGCGCCATCTTACACTTTACATTTATCAGGTAAGTATTCATCTGTAATTAATTCTATTACCAAAGAATGGCAATATGATCCAATTACAGTTCTAGCCCTAGCTGGTGATCCATCGAAGGGTATTCCAAATATTAGAAAATTTGGAATGGTACGTGCAGAGAAATTCTGTTTAAAAAATAAAGATTCTAATATAGAAGATCTTTTAAAGGATAATGACTTGCTACAATTCAAATATAATAAATCATATTATGATGTACCAAGTCTTATTGAGCGTTATAAAGATGAATTCTTTACATTAGAAACAAACCCGAATTTAGTAGATTATTACAACAAAGAAGAAGTAAAAGCTATACAAAGAGAATACTATTCAGTATACTCATTTCATATCCCACATTTATTTTTAGGTGAATAATATGGCCTTAAAATTAAATAGCCTTGAAAATAAAATAACGCAAAATCCATATGAGCGTTTTCCAGCCGTAGATCTAAGCAGTAAAGCTAAGCTTTATGCTTATAGCGTAAATACTACTATTCAATTAGATAATGTCGATGATAAAGATCCACAGGATATCAGCGATTATGTTATGGGCGTATCTATTGAAAAAAATTTTGAAAAGATGTTTTGTCCATTAATAAAGCTGGTTTTAAATATTCCCAGAGGATTAGCTTTCTCTATACAAGATAACTTTAGAGATGTTTCCTTATTTTTTACTTTAGAAAGACATGAGGTATCCAGTATAGAACGTGGTACAATATCTTCTCCAGAAGCAGTTTACAAAGGTGCTGAATTATCTATAATAAATATAGAAGGCGATGCATTTATTGATGATGATGCAACCACGGGCGATATTGACGTTATGCCTACAAAGAATACAAAAGATGATGTAGTTCTAACGCTCTATATGTATGAAAAGTCAGCTCTTGAAGTTAAAAGACCTCTTCTTAATAAAGTATACAATAATGTAACAATAAGTGATGTTTTAAATTACTTAGTAGCAAATAATTTCAAAAATAGAAAAGTAGTAATAGACGCTCCAGAAAATGAAGAAGAATATGAGCAGATCTTTATACCGCCATTAAGTTTTCCAGATATTATTGAATATCTTCAGGCTTTCTATGGCATATATCGTAGTGGTGTTGAAGTATTTATGGATATAGATACACTTTATATAATATCTAAAGATACTGAAGCTAAAAATGGTGAATTATATAACTCAATGTATATCCGAACGAGAGCTTCAAAGCAGAAAGATGCTGAGTCTGCAGCTAAGGGCACTAGATCTACATTTATAGATGAAGATAGTAAAGTTGTAAATATAACACTAGATAATCGTCCTAATATAGAATCTGGTGATGTTCTTTCTAAAGAATTTATAGGCGAGCATCTCTATATCAATAATGATTCAAAGCTTGATATTGCTGTCGGTGGTGGCGGCATTAATCCATCAGAGCTTGGTGAAGGTAAAGAAAGATTCTTATGGTCTAGATCATCCTCAGTTTTTGCTACTGATGAAATAGCACTCAGAATCAATCGTAGCACAGAAATATCTAACTTTTTTATAGAAAATACAGATATACGATATTTTAATCCAGTTACAGTAATACATCTTGGCTATGCATTTAAAACAAATGATGATGTAGAAGCTGAATATAGATTCTCTCTCGTACATTCTTCGTTTACACGTGGAGAAGATTCTATTATGGATGATACATATAAGAATATTTTTTATGAAAAAACTTATGCTAGATTTATAAGAGTATAAAAATATCCCTTAGGTTTTAACCTAAGGGATTATTTATTTTAATTATTCTTAAAGGAAATAATAGCGTCATTCAAGCTCTTATAATTATCTATAAATGTATCCTTAATGCATTTAAGATTATAAGACATAGCAAGAATACGACCTGTAAGACTCTCAATCATAGAAATGACCTTTAAATGCAGATATCTGCAATTTTCGCTCATTTCGAAGAAGTTATTCGGTACTTCAGGTTTGTTAAATCTTGAAGCTAGAATACGGAGCTTATCAGGAATTGCTTTAACAATATCACAATATTCCTTATATCTAACTCGATCGTTATTCTGCTTAATGACAGCATCACCCGCATAAATATAATCGGTAGATAAACTCTTTTCAACTACAGATCTTGGCTTAAATAAGTCATTTGCTTTAACAAGATCCATGAATTCCTTAACTTTGAGAGCAGCTTCTCTAGTTGCAGGATCATTTCCTATCAAATCATTAGGCTTATTTTCCATAAGTCTGAAGATATCTAGAAGACCAGTAGTAATACTCTTACTATCATTCTTCATAGATTCAACAATCTTATCCATAGTCTCAGTATTATATTTGTAATATGGAATTTCTCTTAGTTTTGTATTTTCATTAAATATTCCATATGCAGCTAAGGAAGGTAGCTCAGGAAGATCTCTGAATTCGATATCAAGATATCCTGCAGCTTCTTCAAGAGTCTTTGACATATTTGCAAATACGGTCTTTGTAATTACACCAGTATCATTCTTCAATTCTTCTTTAAGAGCAGCAATATCAATCTTATCACCTGATTCAAGAGTCTTCTGCCAACGATCTTCCATATCATTGAAAGAAGCTTTAACACTTCTGGTATATTCTGAACGATTAGATAAATTTTCTACAAGTTTTCTAAATTTCAAATCTTTTGACATATATACACCTTAGAAGTTAAGTGCGGCAACATTACCACCAACGGCAGTCTTGCTATTTGGCATAGTTTCTTGTTTCTCGGCTATAGATATTTCCCTGCGTAGAGCAGCCTTATCAGCCTGAACAGCTTTCTGAAGATTATCTTCATCATCTGTCAAATTGACATCGATAGTTTTAGCAATATCTTCTAATTTTTTAGAATATTCTAACTGCTCTTTCTGTTGCTTAGGTGAGAGATTACCATTATTATTTGCTACAACTTTAGCAAAATATGCTTCGGACTTCAGCCAATCAGAAATCTTTACTCGCATATCTAAAAATAGCATAATAACAAAACGAATGAAGTATACTAGAATTAATACTCCTGCAACCGTAGCCATAATGATTCCAGTTACAAATACCGCAGATTCATTAGACAATTCATCCTTTTCACCTGCACTAATAGCAGACTTTATGCTACCATCATTAATTCTAGATGACAGTTCTTTGACGCTCTTGAAATAAGGCTTATCAAGAAGACGTGTAGATGCGTTAGCATTCCAAGAAACATCACCTTCAGCAACATTTGTTAATGTAAGAATAGCATAATTAATACCAATAATAAGAATAGAGACTGCAGATACATAAAAAGCAGCTACAACTTCCTTCTTATGCTTATATGCACTCTGGAAAGTTTCTTTATTTTTAACAAGCCACTTCATTATATTTTCTAAATCTAGAACTACACCGGCACAGTATCCACCACCTTTACTCATAGATACTAATGCATCTAATGAAATCTTGGCATTTTTATATTCGCCAAGTTTGGTAATATCACCTTTAGTCTTGGCGATATCCATACCAAGTCTAGTTCTTCCTTTAGAAATACTTGAAGAGAAATTTTTAATTACAGCATTTACAATTCTTTTACTCGTCTGAGTAATAGCACCTTCAGATGCACATTCAAGATCATTCTTATCAAAGAATGTATCATAAAAAATATTATTATTTAAGTACATTTTCTTATTCATATTATTCCCTATTATCTTTTAAGTGCACCAAAGATAGCCTTAACGACATCATCGCTATTCTTATTTTTATTGTCCTTTAGAGATGTTTTATTATACATAATAGAATCATCATTAAAGAAAGAATAGAATGCATCATTAGCAGCATCGACAATAAGTATGCCGAATAATCCGAGCTTATTACAAAGCTCACGAGCATCTTTTGTATTCTTTATAAGATCCTTACTGCAACTATTTCTTATCTGATCAACTTCATCTAAAGTCATCATAATAGAAACAGTAGGTAACAAAGATCCGTTAGCTGTAAATGCATCATATGCAATGGAATTCTTAGTCATGAATCTCATTGAAGCAAATACGCCACTAAGACCATTTTTAGTATTTCTACCATTTTTAGCGGCAACCGTCTGCTTAATTTCTTTGAGATTTAAGAGGACATCTTTAAAGAAAGAAAGTTCACCAGAACGCCATCTAATTAAGCGTGAAACAAGGCTAGTAGAAGAGTATGTATCTTTGATAGCCTTCACTAATTCATCGCTAGCTACTTCATGAGCATTAACTTTTACACCAAATGCAAGATTACGTTCAAGTGTGTCTGTCGGTGTTTGAAGTAAAACTGTAGCATTTACTATTGTTGGAGAAAGCTTACTAACTTTTTCTTCAATCTTCGCTTCTTTAGTACCATCTAAGCGAGCTTTCCAAGGCAAAACTTTACGACCGCCACTTGTTCCTCTTGGAGCAGCATATAATGGATTCTTTTTAGGTGGCTTTCCCGTAGAAGAAGGTTTAGTAGATTTAGGAGAACTTGGAGGAACTGCACCTGCACCCGTAGCAGTACCTGAAGGAGTGCCTGTTGCAGCCGCACCAGTGGCACCACCAGGGAAAGGCTTAAATCCAGGCTTTGGATTCTTTTTATTCTTTTTACTTTCAGCAGCAAACTCATCGTTTACTTCATCATCGTCATCATATTCATCATCTTCAGAGGAATTACCAGTAGCTACGCCCATAGGAACAGATACTGGAGCCACTGCTCCCATAGCAAATTCTTCTTCAACGCTGAGACATGGATTAAAAAGAGTAGACATTTCAAATGAAGATGTAATATTCATATCTTCAAGGTACATAGCTTCATTTGCTATTTGTTTTAAAGTAATAGCATCAATGCCAGAAACACAATTCTTCTGGTAATCAGATTTAAATTTGCCAATATTACTTACTAAATAATCTAAATTGCTACCATTGTTATCTAAAGAATTCCTACCAGCATTAGTATATGATTCTATGAACTTACGCTTGGATTCAGGATCTCTCAAATCTAAAAGATTATTACCATTCTGAATGCAAAGCAAAATCATGTCAGCAATTGTTCTTTCGACAATTTCACAAGTTTTTAAAGCCTGTTCATCACCGATAGCATTACTAATAATAATAGGGAACTGTCCTATATTTTTCTTTGCTTGTTTTGCCAGATTAGCATCTAGACCCACTTTGTGTCCAGAGATCATTCCAGCAATATCCGTCAATGTCTTTTTACGCTGAGCATCACCAGCATCGCCATCAGAGACTATACCCTTTAAAGCTTGGCTAACGACTCCAAAGATTTCACTAATCATAATTATATCCTTAAGAATAAATTTCAATTCAAAGTTTTTAAGGTATTAATGAATAAAAAAAGAAAGTGGCTTGGCTGGCCACTTTAAGATATCCTAACCCAATAGGATCTTTTGCTATGTACATTATTTGTATAAGCAAGTAAAATTCTTATAGCCATCTGGTTCTTACGCCACCAGCGACGCCCATTCCCCATCAATAATAAAACTCTATTCTCTTATAATGCCTAAAATATTTTATTATTTTAATTACCAAATATATAATAGAAAATTATAATACTATGCAGAAATAGCTTTCCTAAAGATTTCAAGATGTATTTTTCATATTGGTTCCTCTTATCCTTGTTAGTTGATAAGTTAGTACATAGCCATTACAACAATAAACATTGTAAGCCTAGCTAATCTTACATCTACCAAATATGCATCATCAAGGCATCATATCTGGCGAATCCCGTAGGGAGTTCTTTTCTTAATATAAGCATAAAGTTATAATGTTTTTTATAGAAAACACACAATTGAAAAAATATATAGGTATTAATATGGCTAGTGAATATAATTTAGAAGGTACACTTGTAGGCAGAGCTAAAGAAGATGGCTCTGAAGCCCTTAAAGATATTGGAAAGGGCATTGTAACCAGAGTAGGTATCGTAGATGATACTGAGCTAAATAATGCCAAAAGCAAATATGCAAAATATAGTGATTTAGATACTAGATCTGAATGGGATTCTACTGTTGTACCATCATACTATAAAAGAATACAATACTGGGAATCTTTTATAAAGAATGAACAGGCTAAGAATAAAATCAGAATTGAGACTATACAATTAGCCAACAAAATTCTTGTTACCAGTACTAAAGATAATAAAGCAAAGCTAGGTGCTACTCTTAGTGCTATAGAGAATTCTGTTAAAAAAGCCTTACCTGCCAATATTAATAAAAAGGGTATATGTGATAAACTATTTGAGGATATGACAAATCTTGTCGTAAAAGAGACAAGAAGTGGTCTTAATGCTGTAGCAGCGGCTGCAGCAGCAGCTGAAAATAGTGTAATATCAATGGTTGGAACCTATGTTGATGGTAAATTACAGCCTATTACTGGTGGTATTCGTGATTTCTATAATTCTGCAAGAAATTTTGTAATGGATGCTATCGAAGCAGGACTCGAAGGCATCTTGAATGGTACTCGTAGCGTACTAGGACTTGATTATGCCACATTTAATACCAAACTTAGTGCCGATGCTCAAAAAGCAATAGACAAAGTAGACCTTCTAGAAGGTTATCCTATTATGGAGAATCCTACGCCTACAAAAACACCAGGTAAAGGCGTTAATGCTTCATCATATATAGTTGAACCACTTGAAAGCCGAAAGTTGACTCCTGAAAATATAGATGAAATAAAGAATAGCCTTCAAGAAGAAGCCAAAGCTACTATTAAACGTCTTTATGATGTGATTGGAACAAGTATGTTCCAAGCGGATGCCAATCCAGATACTAGAGATTATATCGTAATGAGTTTAATGGAAGCCGCAAAAGAACGTATTCATGTTTTTAAGTATGTGACAGATCTTTTAGGATATAATGACAGTACTCAGAAATTGATGTCTTTTGCTAATGAAAATCTCAGACCATCAAATCTTATAAAATCTTTACTTTATGATAATCCGTGGGGTGAACAAAATACTACTGCACAGGAAGCTATCGGGTCTGTTAGAGCCTTAATGGGATTTACTAATAGCAATGAAGAAAAAGAATTTAATAAGAAAGCCATGGAAGAAGCTAAACAAGCATATATAGACTTCTGTAAAGATATGGGCAAACTTAGCCCAAGTATTAAAAAAGAAGTATCTGAATATGTAAAGCTTATCAAAGCTATAACTGGTATGTTTTCTATTGATGATTCAGCTAGCGAATCAAATACATATTCTCCTGAACCATTATGGGGAGACATGCGAGATGCCGCTAAAGATGGTCGTAATGATGTATATGGTCTTGGATCTTTAGTAAAATCCTTTAGAGTAAATAAATACATACCTAGCGGTGAGATTGATTATTTCCAAAGCGGATTTTCACACATATTCTTTATAAAGCCGGATTTAAACCTTACCCAGAATGCAGTTGCGTCTATGGATATGACGGGTAATCCTATGCTTGGGGATATTATTACCAATCTCAATTATAATAATAATGACTTGAGACCGTTCTGGAATGATTTCCCAGAACCAAGCGCAGATTACTCAAGATCTAATAGTTATGTATCTTATTTGCTATCTAATATGCTAGAGAATATACCAGTTACAGATCTTACGCTTGATACAAAAGATGCATATGAAAACCTTAAAGGTTTTAGAATGCCATATGGCCTAACCCATTTTAAGAATACATGGGGTGGTGAAATATCTTTAGCATTTAAAGATACAAAAACATTACTAATAAACAATATCTTACAAGCATGGGTAAAATATATTAGCGTAATGAAAGAAGGCATAGCAGAATGTACACCAAAGTATAAGAACTATGGTTATCTTGATTATGCTGGAGCCATTTATGGCTTTATTACTGAGCCAGATGGTCAGACTATAACTCACTGGTTTAGATATACAGGAGTGTTCCCTACTAATGTACCTTTTAGTACGATATCTACCAATAGAGGTAGCCAAGATATTCCTGAATTTAATGTAAATTTCAAATATGTAATCTATGAAAGTAATGATGTAAATATATTACGTGATTTTAATTATGTAATGAACAATACTGGAAATAATACCGGTTCTTCAATATCAAGGAATATGGAAGCATTTGCATATCTTGGGGCAATACCTAGACTAAAAGCATATGTACCTTTAAGTGATATTACCTTAAAAACTGGAATGTTCCCTAATGAAAACCATGCATTTGTAGGTATGCTTCTTAAAGAAGATGTTGGTGCTGATGATTCTGAAGTTAAAGCATCATCTCCAACAACAATGCGTAGCAATCAATACAGATTTCTTCTTAGATATGATTCTACTAAATACTTCCAAGGTGCATTAATTGGTGATCTTCCTTCTAACAGCGATGTTAGAAATGCATCAGTCTCAATGTCTCTTGAACAACAAAAAGCTGCGGCTACAAAACAATGGAACTTTGATTCTAGTGTAGGTACTTCCGGTCCAATGGTATTTCGTTAATAATCTTCAATGGTAATTTTATGGCTCAAAATATAAATGATACAACAATAAATACATTAACTACGGATCAATATGGCTTTTTAGATGCATTTAATGCATTATCTAGTAAGTATTTTGATATTACTCCAGATAATAACAAATTAGGTTTATTTGGTTATATCAATGAAATTACTGCTCATGTAGCAAAAAGTCATATGTTCCATAGGAATATGCTTTATGGAGAGATAGCTCTTAATACGGCTATGCTTCCTTCTACTATATACAATATAGCTATAGATGAGAATGTAGATTTCCCAAAAGCTACTCCAGCTATAGCTACAGTTATTGTAGATATAAAATTATCAGATCTTGAAAAGAAGTTAGATGAGACTGATGGTGATTATATTACTTTAGACAGAAATGATTTTCTTGTAAAATTCGAAAATGATGAATTTAGACCTCCTTATTCTATAGTATTAAAAAGAGATAATCTTTCTATTAATGCCTTTTATGCCAGCGTAGCATTTATGGATAAACATGGGAATACTATTCCTAAGGAATATGATATTAGTGATATATTCTCAAAGTATATAAATAATCCATTTATGCCTATCAAGGTATATTATGATGAAGAAGAATCTGAAAAATATATCTCTATCCGAATGGATGTTTATAATTACTACATAGAAGAAAATGAAGACGTAATTTATGCATCTAAACTAGATGGAAGCTTACTATTCCCTATAAGACATGATAATTCTTTATTTGAATTCTTTGTAATGTATAAGGAGAATGAAGAATCTGAATTTGAGATTATTCCAAAATTCTCTAGTAAATATGCTGTTGATGATGAAGATAAATATTGTTTCTATAAAATTGTAGATGACAATAACTATGAAACATACTTTAGCCCAAATAGTAGAAGTTTTAGATTGTCTATTAACTCTACTGTAAAGAATATTACATATACAACCAAGGGTAGTGAATGTAATTATAACTTTACCGGTGTACCTCAGGCTAGTGATGATAAATTAGGGTTTGAATTTAAATCAGCTGTATATTCTAGTCCTATGGGTGGTAAAGATAAACCTACTTTATTGGAATACAAAAAGCAAATATTCAATAATAGACGAAATGTAGCTTATAAAGCTACTGAAGATGATCTAAATAGTTATCTTGCTGAAGTATCTAATACTGCATTTGGTGATGGTAGTAGAGTCCTATTTTTGAAAGCAGAAGATGATATTATAACGAGAATGTTCCTCGCTTATAATATGATAATGGATCAGAATAAAAATCCATTCCCGACTAATACTGCCGATCTTGAGATAGGTAGAGCTTGTTTCATTGATAGTACAATGCCTATTGTTTATGATGAAACTACAGATACATATAAACTTTATACATTAATTATTGGTGATACTGATTCATCTATTAGTGGTCTTCCAGAATTAATTCAGACATATTTAAAAGATGAATACAAATTTATTTATTTTACTCCGTTCTCTATCAATATAACAGTAGATCCTGGAGATGTTGCTATTGAATTCTATAATGAAAATATAGATGAAACGTATTCTGTATCTTATATAAAACTTGCTAGTGGAAGTACTGATGTTCCAGTAATCAATACAGTTGCATCTTATAGAAATAGTGCATTGAATAATGTTATTGAAACACGTATGAACATAATTTCTGATGAGCCTACCGATTATAAATTCCTGATCTGTTATGCTCGTAAAGATGCAGATACTATTGATTGCTTTGCCGAAATGCAGTATAATTTTGAAGATAATGTCTTCTTTAATAATATTGTAATAGCACCAACCAATGTCGATGCCAATAGATTTAAGCATAGGAAGATACATGTTATAGATGGCTTAGAGTTTACGTCTAGTGCACCGGAAGAAGATTATCTATCTGATAATTATAGATGTATAATTTATACATTAGAGAAGATTGATGATCCAAATATGATACATGATAATAAAGATTCATTTGACTATATGGCTAGTCAGCTATTTAGTAATGATGATATTCGTGAAAGGTATAATGAATACAGAATTAAAGCTAGTGCATCATGTGACGAAGACTTTATTTTCTTTAAATCACTAAATGCTGCATTAGGTTCAGAATTATCATTTATTGAATCTGGTATAAAGTTAGATAGTATACCTCTTGTCGGAGCTAATCTTCTTTATAATGAAGAAAGATATGATTACTTTATGTCTCATTTATTTAAGTATATAGATATAATTAGCGATCTAGGTAAAGATCTCGCCAATTCTTCGAAGATTAGCTTTAAGTTCTATAATACTTATGGGCCATCTAAGCAATTTAAGCTTTACTTAAAATCTTCAATAACTGCTGAAGCTAAACCAGTACCTATAAAGAAGACCAATCTTGGTATGGTTCTTGAGATAGATCGTGAAGATGGCTTTGATATAGATGTCGATCATAAGATTAAAGATATATGCAGAGAATTTATTAATGAAATAAACACGTCTATAACGGATAAGACTGCTTTGAATTCTTCTATCTCATTTAGTAATCTTACAACAAGGATTGAAAAAGAAATACCTTCTATAAATTCTTGTAATTTGATCTCTATTAATGGTAATGAATTCCCAAGAAAAGTCTTTAGAACTAATGACGATTATACATCTGGAAAATTCTCCTATACTACATGGATTACTCCAGAAATCATAGCTCTTGACTTACGTCGTAAGCCATCAGATATGTCTAGTATTGAAGAACTTAATGTTGAAACGATTTATATATCCTAATGCAACATTCCATTGTATAACATGATAAAGGATTTTCATTATGGCTGACTACATTACCGGAAAAACTCGTAAGCAACTGAAAAACTTAGAAGCTAATCAGGAAGCTTATAACCGAGTTCTTAAAAACCGTGAAGAAGAAATTAATCTTAAGCAGTGGAAACCAAAGACTGATACAGAATCTCTCATTGGTACTAAGCCTGGATTTAAGAATCTTCAAAAGATTAAAAATGCTAATGCACTAAATACTCGTATTGGTGAACTCTTCTTAGATAAATTGAGTAATTCTTTAGCTTTATCTGTTGTTGATGCCGTCAACTTAGATGAAGGTAACGAAGAAGTTAAAGTAGCTTTACACCAAGGTGTATCTAATATGTTTAAGAATATCTTTGCTACTGAAAAAGTTGCTTTGAATAATCTTAAACTAGATGCTGCTCCACATACAGCTTCATATATTGCTAATCTTATGGAATTGGCAAAGACCCAGGCTGAAACTGAAAAGCTTGAAAAGCCTGAAGATAAAGAAGCTGAAGATACTTTGAATTCTGCAATCTTAGCTTATGAGACTCAGCTATCTACTGTTGTTGCTGAGAAGATTAAGCTAATGCTTAAGAATGAAAAAGAAATTAGTGCAAGACGCAAGGCTGATGAACTCTATGCTAAAGAAAATGCTATCAGTCCTGAGAAGTATATGAAAAAGAAGGCCAAGTCTTATGGAAGTATGTTCCAGGATATTATGCAAGCTCATATTGAAGGTGAACTAAAAAATGGCAAGACTGAATCTGAAATAAATAAAAATCATCTTCTTGCTGAAAGTATTGTTTCATATGCTATTCTTGAAACATTACATACTTCTAAACTTGCAACCAGAGCTGATCTTTCTTATATAGAATAAGACTCATAGAAAACTCCGAAAAAAAAGATGAAGACCAGAAGGTCTTCATCTTTTTAATTCATCATCTTTACCCAACCACTCTTAGATGATGACACCCTAATAAAATCAAAGGATCCATTTTGAATTTTTTCAAACCATGAGTTGAGATCATCATAGTATTCCCAACGTATAACTTCTTCTCGAATCCTTTTTATATTTTCATTTTCATCTGCATAGACTCGTATATCCGCATCAGCTAATATATGTTTAGCTAATATGTCTATTGCTACTGGATCTGTCGTTGAATCTCGATGAGCAATACTTATCATCGTATTAATATCAGAAACTTGTTCTATAGCTTTTCTTCTTAAGACTGTAAGTGCTGCATACCAGCACTGTATCAATACAGTTCTTTCCTCTAACAAGCGTTTAACCGTCTCTGTATCATCTGGATCATGCGAGAACTTAGCTTCTAAGTTTTCTAAACGATTAGAACATTCATCTATACATGCTACAATTTGTTCTTTTTCAGCATCTACTGGATGTTGCATTGCATAGAATACTATATCAGGTAAGTCTAATTTCATTAGGAATTATCCTTTAAAGTTTTAAGTTCATCAGTTAACAGAGATTTGGCAGATTTTAATTCAGAAATCTTCTTTTCCTGTTCATTTAAGAAGTTTTTTGCCTTAGATATATTTAATTTGCAGTTTTCTATCTCGGTATCTATCGCCTTTATTTTATTCTCAATGAGTATGATCTTTGAATCTGTGATTTTATCTCTAAAGCGTTGTTTTGTAAGACCTTTGAAAGTTATGTCTTTAGATGATTTCTTATCAGTTTCAAAGTAGATATACCCATTATGTATAACTGCTAGCTTATCTGGCTTCTTTTTACTAAAGATATCTTCGAGCTGTCTAGGAGGTTCATACAATAAATTCATTCGAACCTCATCCTTATTTAAATTTCTTGAATAAGATATCTTTACTGACATGTCATTACACATGTCTGTCAGTGTTTCCATCTGCATAAATTTTATCCCTTTTGTATAAAAGTTATGCTTAATCTTGAAATTTTGAGTCTATATACATAATATACAAACTATTCTAATCAAAAGAAGCAATATTTAATATAAAAAAGAAAAAGCCCAATAGGATCGTAGATCGCTATTGGGCTATTATTAGTCAGACTCCCACTTCTTCTTTTTCTGGTCAGGATGCAGCTGCCAGAAAGATGGAAGTTCTTCATCAGAAGTTTGCTTGTTGGTACTTACCAGCTTAAAGCCGGGTTTTCCCATTTTAACTTCTGACAGAGGAATGCCAAGCTTGTTCATGACCGCAGTCATCATAGACTGTATGATCTGAACTTGCAGTTCGAGGTTTCTTATCGCAGGCTGGACATCATTGCCTATTTTATCCCTACATTCAACAGAATATGCCGTTGCACGAGGGATTTCCTTTTCAATAATGTCAAGAATACCAATGTTGCGCAGAGCAGTACGCATTGCCTTGGCATTCTCGTCTGCTTCGATTGCCTTTTCTTCGTGAAGAGCAGCAAGACGTTCTTCTTCTGCCTTCTTCGCTTCATCGAATTGCTTCTGCTGTTCGGCAAGAAGTCTAGCTTCCTCTTCTGCTTTCTTTGCAGCTTCCTCATCGGCAGCTTTCTTTTCACGGGCTTTCTTCTCAGCAATGATACGATCAATATCGTCATTGGTGAGAGCCTTAACCTTCATATAGAAGGTCGGATAAGGAATCCAGCGCCGAATCTCGTCATCGGCATTATCCAGAAACTTCTTGATACTAGGTACTCCACTAGTAAAGAATTCTTCTAATGCACGCTTCAAGACTTCATTACGCTTTGCTTCATCAGCTTCACGCTTTGCTTTAGCTTCTTCCTTGTCCCTGCGCTTAGCTTCACGCAGTGCTGCCCTCTTTTCCTTGGCTTCCTTTTCGGCAGCCCTAGCAGCCAATTCTGTAGGGGTCAATACCCTACGTCCACGACGGTGAGAGACTTCATTATGCGGGATGTGAATCTTGTTCGCTTCCTGTGCCTGAAACCTCTTTCTAGCCTTAGTCATCTGATCATGACAAGGCTTTTTGGAATCTGCCACCAGCGCTTCCTTCATATAATCGGGAAGATCTGATTCTTCCACGAATTTAATGAAACAGCACTGTAGTTCCTGGTCTTTGCTCATAGCCACACCAGTCACTTTATTGACATAATGGCGAGCATTGAATTCTGGGGCAGCTCCTAAAAGAGCATCCTTAAGATGCTCAATCGAAAATGTAAATTCCATAATAATGGCTCCTTTGGAATTTATGACATAACGGAATTGTTACATCATAAATTAATATAAAAGTGTATAAAAAAGAAATACAGTATTTGATACTGTATTTCTTGTTAAAGGTTAACAGTCAAAAGAAGCATTTCTAATAGTAGAAAGCATTTCTTCATCAGGAATCCAGAGCCGTCTTCCAACAGCATCTGTATACTTTATATCTCGTTTATTACCGAGATAATCAACCACCTTCAGTGTGGTTCCATGAATAGCCTTGACGAAGAAGACGTCAGCTAATTCATGAAGCTTAACTGTTAGGTGTCCTTTCAACGCTAACTTGAGTTCATGAATAGTCATAATGACTCCTTTTGTTAAAAAAAGATGCCCCCGATATGGGGGCGTTTCTAAATCATACCCAAAGCATCCCAACCCTTTTCAGGATTGAACTCCCAGCACATAAACTCATCCTGAAGAACAAGTCTATTTTTGAAGAGAGTTACTGCTACAGAACCCCCAGTTAAAGGGATATCTGCATCTCCAGTAAAGATTCGAGAAGCCTCATTGATACAGAGAACACTGTAATCAGTGAGGTGATTGAGTATACTCTCCAGATCTTTATGATTCTGGAGAGTGTAAGAGTTACCATTAACAGTAACCATGATGGCTCCTTTAGTAAGCGTGTTACCACACACATTGATAATAAATGACTTTATTGTCATTTACTTGCTTACGTCTTAATTTAATATAATAGAGAGCCATAATTTCCTACATTTTATTGTTATGTTTGTCGAGGACCAGAATATACTGCTTTTAAGACAGGGTGTCTCATGTTAGGTACACCGTCCTTATTTTGTATCTCATGGAAGTACTGTATAGTTACAATCTTTCCGACAATTTCCTCAGGATGTTCCTTCCATCTAACACGTTGGTCCATAGTAATTCCAGATCCAACTTTAACAATAGTACCTTTATAGTTAATGATTATTTTCTTAACACCATCAACTTTAACCATACCTTTACCTTTGACTTCATAGGATCCTACTCCTGTTTCGAGATCCAGTACTTCAAATTCATCATCGTCATAAGGTTTTATTTTAAGCATATTAACGGTTCTACCAGATTGATATGGTAAGTTCTTGCGAATAATTAAACCTTCCCAACCTAAATCCAAACCTTTCTCTAGCATTTCATTAATCTGCTCTTCAGATGTGACTGGTATTTGTTCTACAGGTTCCATAAATTCAGGATCAAGCCATTGCATTGACTGCATTTCTAAGATATTATTATATCTATCGCTAAAGATAGGGCTTTCCTCTTTCATATAGAACTGATCTTCAGTCATAAAATCAAATATCATATACTTTGGGTGCTCTATTTGCCAATTATCTTTATTCCATTCAGATAATATTCTCTGGAAATTCTCTAAGCCATTTTCCATTATACAACATTCACCATCAAAGACATATGTATCATCCGGTAGCTTTTGTACAGCTTTAATAAGCGGAGCATGTAATACATTTAAAGTATTATAAACGTTTCCATTTCTTGTACGAATAACACAACTATTTTTAGTAACATGTGCGATGCATCTCAACCCATCAAGCTTTCTAGATGCAAACCATGTATGTCCATTAAATTCTTTTCTTAACTTTGGCATTCTATCCTTTATCTTATCAGCTAAAGCTGCTTCATAAATAAGGATGGCATGATCCCAAACTTCATTTATCATGTCAGGACTTATACCTAAAGCTAGGTTGTGCTTGAGAATTCCTGCAAATACTTCTTGAGAGAAAGCATCATATTCGGAAAGGATACTTTCTACTCTTGCGATTGCAGCTTTTCCTACGTATACTCTATTAGCAAGCTCTTGTAAAAGATTATATATTGGTAACCAGTCAGTGCCTAATGTTTTAGATCCTACTCCCGGTACTTCATATTTTTTTATCCAGTAATTTATAAAAGGATCATATGCTGCCTTGAATATATCTAATATTCTAATATTACCAATATTCTTTCTAAGGATATTAACCTTTTCAGTCTTTTTGGTAGTACTTTCTATTTCTTTAAATACAGTTTCTACAGGAAAAGCCGTATTTCTTTTAAAATCTTCAATCATTATATTATCCTTATAAAAAAGATAAGTAGAGAGGATTTCTCCTCTCTACTTATTTCGCATTCAACCAATCAGGTATCACTCTTTTGTTCTTCAGACTTCAACAATCCACTTTCTTCGAGAGCCTTAACGGTCTTCTTATTGAGTGAAATGTTTCCACCTTCAAACTTAAGTCTTTCAATTTCTTGCTTGACTCTAGGATTGTTCTTGAATTCATCAGTTTCAATAAATTCAGATACAGCCTTAAAGCCATCCTTGGACATACGCATACCGGCAAAGCCAGGAAGAATGTAACATTCTTCACCAACTGCAATAAGTGTATGCTGGACTGGGCAGTAGATTTCTGGCGTTTCAGTCTTAATAGTATCTAGTGTAGGATACTGACCTGCCGCTAGAGAATTTGCCATCTTCCAAATAAATGCCTTGACAGACCCTTTAACATTCTTTCTGTCATTGATAAGTACTGAAATACGTTCTGCACCGGATTTTGCTTGAAGGACTTCCCTGAAAGCAGCCTTTTCCTCACGACGCTTCTCTATATAAGCCATCTTCTTAGCAGATTTCTCCGGATTTTCTTTCTTAACAACCTTTTTCTTATTCTGTGCTGCAGTATTTGCTAACCTTTTCTTCAAATCTTCTGCAGATATCATGCTGATCTTCGTGGGCATGAACAAGCTCTCCTTAAGGGTTCATTGTGCAAATTTCTCTCAAAAATTGTTTTTTGTCAATTGTCAGCATATAAGGTTTAACTACGGTCTGATGAATCTTTCTCTGAGCTATAACCTGTTCTGTTATAGACTTTTTGTCTTCATCAGTCAAAGAAGAAATCTTCAATGCTCTTTCAAGAGACATAGTGATTCCTAACTTCTCATCATAATTATCTGTGTAACGGCACCATGCTGTACCAGTCCACTGACCAAATGATTCAGTAAGTCTGTGTTTATACTCTTTTACAGTACAAATTATAGCAGGTTCTTTCCACATTGCAATATGAATTCTTCCGTAGTTATCCAGTCTGCTCTCTTTATAATATTTGTGCACTTTCCTAAATTTTACAATATAAGAATTGCTAGCAGTCTTGATAATCATAATATTTCCTTATAATTTTGTAGTAGTAGGTATAGTCCATGCGGGATTCGAACCCACGACCTACTGCTTAGAAGGCAGTTGCTCTATCCAGCTGAGCTAATAGACTTGGTAACAACTTTATGTTAGAATCAATATTTAATATAAAATTATAAAGAAAGCCTCCGGGAGCGATCAATGACGATGATTTTGTCTACGAACATTCCATGGCTGCTCCCATCGGCTCATATTAGTATCTACAGACGTTTACTTGATCTAAAGTTAGATTTATTGTTAGCATATCGAGAGGAAAGAATTTAAAACAAGTACCATTGATAATATCATACGTAGATATTGTTTTATTTCCACGCATATAATGCCAAAGGTATTTGCCCATCATTCCATGTCCTATTACTACAATATTTTTGCTAGAAGATAATTCACAAATCTTAAAGAATTCCTCTGTTCGTCTAGCCATATCAAATGAACTAATAGAGACAAGAGTTTCAAATTCAATTTGTGAAATCTCCCAAAACTTTTTGTCAAATAAATGACTGCAGTCAAAATTTTCAGCTTCAGACATCTTTAATGCATCTATATCTGGAAATAACTTTTCAGCTGTTTGAAGACAGCTGTAAGCAGGACTAACATATAAACGAAAAGCTTCATTAGGAAGAAACTTTCCTACTTTTGTATGCCATTTTCTAACTTCTTTTTCAGTTATATCCAGAATAGGTACATCATTATACCCAAAGGTCATTGTTCCATTGAGATTATAAACTGTTGGAGCATGACGTATGAAGTATATTCTTTTCATTAGAACTCTACTAGATTGATTCCAGTATCATGTGCAAACTTTATGGATTCTTCAATCTTACCAGCAATGCATGATAGATTTAGCTCTACTTCAATTTTATTTATGAATGCTTTCAGTGTCATAGCCATAATCAGCGACTCAAGATGTTCATTTGTACCGCAGATTTCAACCTTAACGCCGCCTTCATGTTCATATTTCCGATGAAGCTTAATAACCTGATTTACAAGATCAAGACTTCCAAGAGTATACTTATTCTGAATAGGAATATGTATATTACTTAGGCCAATAATCGTTTCTTTAAGTTCATCAAAGATAAATGGATGCTTGTCGGAGACATAACGTCTGTCAAGAGATCCATAAATATCTCCATTTTCTTCATCAGCATGATATTGAACACGATCACAAAGATTTTTAATGAATTCTTTCTTTTCTTCTTCTGTCAATGATTTACATTTGTTATCTTGTGGGTCGATTACGATAAGGATGTTGTGCATTTTAGGCCATGAGGGGTTTAAGTGCGGTTGTGAGGATTTCTAATTGTGCAAGGAAATTATAACCAGACAGATTGTACCATTCACCTTTAAAGCTAAATCCAATTCCGTAAGGTCTTTCTTCTAAATGAAAATCTTCAGATTTATAATCTTTTTCTAATTTCTCAATTACTGCTTTAATGTCCAATGCTTCTGCTGCCATTATAGAACTCCTTTAAAAAGACCTATAGAACTTAGTTCTATAGGTCATATGTTGGCTGGTAAAATTATTCTAATGTACACTTTTCAAAGTACTTTGGATATAAGAGATTTAGATATTCTACATCTGCAGTACTACATTCTATATACTTACTCATAGCGAATTCACGTTTATCAGAATCCCAAGCCATGATATTGGCTTTATACCAATGCAAGGTCTTACCATCTTCAGATGCTACAAAAACAACCATAGCATCTTTAATAGCGAGAGGGCTTGTATCGATATAGTCTTTTACCTGGTCATATTTAGCAAGAATTTCGCAATGACGGTCAATGATACGATATATCTTTAGACCGTGCATATCATATTCTTTACCACTTTGGCCATAGGCTACAGTGGATACTTTATCACCGTGGAATTCAATTAAGAATAAAGGTTTATTCTCATCTTGAATATTAACATCAATCGTTTTAACTATATCTTCTAACATTCTTCATCACTCGGTTCAAGTTTTAAACCTAGTACTGTGAAGTATGCCGTTAATAAGTCTTTAATCGTATTAAATCTAGATTTCTCTAGCTTAAGAGGTTCACCTTCCATCTTCGTCAAGAGTTTATGAATCAAATTCTTTCTATCTTCTTTGTTTGAAGAATGGAAGTCCAACATGTCAAAGACTGCATCTGGGTTCTGACACAGTAACAGGTTCAGTGTTTCTTGTTCGCCCATTCTAATAGGTGTATTAGAATATGGTGCCATACCTGCTTTATAAATCTTATTAGATTTATTTGGTATCCCCTTCATGTTGATCTGACCACAAGATCTTGCAGACATCTTAGATGCTGGTTCATGCTTTAGTCGAAGATAGTAGACATCACCCATGACTAAGGGATTTTCAATATTCTTAAACTTCAATGGCTTAACATCATAGGCTTCATAAAGCTCCATAAGCCAATCGAAGTTCATATTGTTGAAGAAAGGCGGCTGATGAATTATGAATCCATTTTCATAGAATTCATTTACGAATTGTTCCTTTTCTTCTTGAGTTTCAAGACCATCATAATACTCTCTAAGATCTGAAACTTGTTCTTCCATATTTACAGATGAATAGAACTCTGTTAAGACTCCCCACTTTGTTTCATGGTCATCATCTTTATGCCTGAGTCTTACTTCATCACCTATAAAATTCAATTCCTGTTCGAGAAGAGTAGATAAGTTCATTCGACCTAGAATCCCCAATGGATTCAAACATGCTTCTGCATATCTACCATCTTCAGTTTGAGGCATTTCCGTATCATCTACAATCTTTGCAACCACACCTTTACCACCATACCTATTGGTAATCTTGGATCCTACCAGTGCGGGTTTCTCATAGACTACTGTAAATTTGATAACGATATTATCGAATGCATTTTCAGCTTTCCATTCAATATTATCATTTAAGCTATCTTTAGAGCGTCTATAGTAATACGCTGCATCAGATGTAAGCTTACTTCCATCTTCCATTAATTTCTCAATGGTCGAAGTGAGTATTTTATCATACTCAATCTGTCTAGCTAAATATTTCTTTATCTGCTCAGATGCAGGATCATTAAACTCAGATATATCTTTGTTAGAGTAAATGAATATATCCATGACCTTACCTCTGGCGTATATACTTGTATCTGTAGACAACTTACGTCTTAAAGCACTGTTGCTAAGATTTCCAAGCATTGTAGAATTTACTATTCTACGTCTAGAACATAATACACCATCAACGATTTCTTCGCCTATATCTGGGAATGCCTTATAAGTATCACTATTTCCATATAGATTTATAAGAAGGTCGTTTGTATTTACAGGTACCATATACTCTGTAACAGCATTATATGCTAATTTCTTTGCAGCTGATTTGGAAATTACCAATGAGTCTTCATATGTTAGACCCTTGTATGGATAAAATACAGTCTTTAAATTTGTACCTATCATTAAATTTCCATCTTCATCATAACATGTTGCAGCAGCTAGACACATATTTTCGTCAACATGTTCAATATCTTCAAAATCTTCTGAGTCTACAACATTCTGAAGATATCCATAATTCTCTGTAAGCGGAATGGCTCTTTGTTGATTTATAACACCTATTGTTCCATCATCGTTCTTAGTGACTACGGTATAAAATCCTTCAGAACGTCTTATGACTTTTACCGGTTTGAATCCCTGTTTAGTAACCGGAAAGCCCGCACTAATTTGTCCAATTCTATTCTCAAAATTCGTAAATATTCTAGGAATTTCTGGATTAGATAATATTACACTTTGAACCAAGTGATTCGAGAACATATAGGATCGTCCTGAATCAGTATGGTTCGTACAAGGCTGTAATAGTTCTTCCGCTAGGAAGTCATGTGTACTTGGTTCGTCAACCATTTTGTTTGAGATCTCCTTATAAGGAATGCTATTTTTAATATAAGTTTATATACCTAGGTTATCTGTATCATCTTTATTTGCAGATGGTGCAGGACTTCTTTTTCTACTAGATGGCATGCGCTTACCACTAGATGCTGCCGGATTATACTCCGATAAACCATCGCCTATATTAGTAATTACGTGAGACTCAGATCTCAAATTAGTCTCAAGAGATATAGAGTTCGTTTCATATGGAATTCCAAAGAATATTCTTTCATCCTTGATACGATATCTAGACTTTAGTTTAGTAAAGCAGAGATATCTTGTACCAGTTGTTGGATTCATATATGGAATAAAGGCACCACAATAGTCACAGTTCTGATAAATCATCAAAGATTCACCAATATTTGCAGCAGTAATACATTTTTCAATATTCTTACCGCTATCTCGTGCTTCTTCAATCTTTGCAACTGCTTCACGATTAACCTGCATAACTGTAACTACAGGAATTTTTCTCTTCTTGGCTATTACACATTCGTCATTTACAACTTCACCAAGATCAATTCTTAAGTCATACTGCGGGTTAGATGGACGAATTCTTCCAATATAGTCATGAATTAACATCACGACTTCATAACCCTTAGCAGCATAAGAGTCTATCATTATATCTAGATCTCTAGTGCTAATTTCTTTATTCTCTCTATATTCGATCGCATAAGTTACATTACTATCCGACCATCCACGTTCTGTATAGATATCATAAAGATCTTCTGCAGTATGTTCTTCAAACGGAACATTACTTGCTATATCAGGAGCTGCTACAGAATAGAATCTTTCATCTGTTTCAGAAAGAGAATTTTCCTGTGTAACCATTAATACTAATGGCTTCAAATCAGGATTCTTTGCTTGCATCTTAGGATTACAAAGCACCGCCCACTTCAATACATTAAGTAAGAATACACTCTTACCTGTACCTGGAGCACCTAAGAATACATACACCTTTTCACTTAAGAATCCTCCACCAAGAACTGCATTCAGTTCTCTAACACCAGTCTTTATAACTGCTGAAGGCTTCTTCTTATCTTCAATCACCTTATTTAAGGTTTTCCTATGTTCCTCAGTACCAAAAATATAACTTCTCTGTTTTATAGATACTTCTTCAGATTTCTGAATATCTGCATTTATCTTTTGTGTAAGATTACTAAAATCCTGTGCGATAATATTTAAAGAACCAACATCACCAGAATTTACTTTCTGAAGAATATCTCCAAGTTGATCCTTATGCTTATAAATTGTACTATATTGAGAAAGATTATTTACTCTTTGTGCAATATATTCAACATTCGTATCTGAAAAAATATTGTCATCTAAACCCTCTTGGTTCTTGTAGGCTTCTTCAAGCCCATCAAGAACTCCAGAGAAATTTTCTTCGCCACTATCTTGACTGATAATATAATCCTTTATCATATCATTATCAGTCAGATCCATATTCATGATAGCATGAATTGCATGGCGTATCATATGGAATCTAGATATTCTATCTGCAAATGCCGATATACTTTCTTCAGATAGATTATCAAATAGATCTTTAATACTAGAAACTAATTCAAGATTTAACGGTTTCTTATAAAGCAAATATGCTAAAATTCTTTCAAGAAGCTGAAAAGTGATCGGGGCTTTTAGCTTCTCTTCTCTATATACTTTCTTTAATATACGGGGTCTACCAGCCATGGTGTTTTCCTTATATATTTGCTATTGCCATTTCAATATCGTTTATGGACACATCTTCCTTTAATATGTCACCTGCGAATTTTTGAATCTTTTCTTCAAGACTCATAGAATTGTTAGAAAGGAAGGACATGGGGTTTTCTACAGCAGATGTATCTTCTTGTCCATTTGATGCAGATTCAGCAGAGACCATAGGGCCAGCTACTACCACATCCTTAATATCGATATTATGCTTACCAGAGATATATTCACGAATTATATTATGGATTTCAGGATAGTCTTCTTTAATTTGTCTATCCATGTTGATTCTATAATTGACATTTTCTTTACTGGAAAGCTTATCTAATTCTTTGACAACATTTTCAATATTACCAGAATTCTCTACAATAAGATTCATTAGGTCTATTTGTTTATATTCTGGTGCTTCTTCGTTTATTATTCTATACACTTCGCAGTCATCTGGGGATACATAGTCATATATATTGTAACCTTTTGGATTCTCTTCACCTTGAGCCATACGAGAGAATGAACCGTGATAGAATATTTTATTTTTGTAATTACAAGCATTATGAATATGGCCACCAGTTACAATACCTCTTGTAATGCGCATCATATCTGCGCATTTCCATACAGGTGCGGACTCTATAAGCTTCTCGGATTCATACTTCTGACTAGAGAATGCTTGGAATTCCATAGTACCATGGAAGAATACAAATTCGTATTCATTATCCGGTACGTCAAATACTAATTCCTTATAATATTCATGCATATCAACTGGATATTCTTCAGGAATATAAAGTACTTTGAAGCCAGGGAAGACTTCTTCAGCTTCTACTTTAGAAATAACCTTTAAGTATTGACTATGCATTGTAAGCATATTTAAAGTACTAAGCTGCTCACAATCATGTGCGGCAGTTCCTTTAATAATGCGGAGTACAATTCTATTGGTTTCGCAAAGATGTATGAGTTCTCCAAGGAATGCGTATGCATATTTTGCAGCCTCAGAACTCATCTTTAATTCATAATGAAAGATATCACCGGTTAAAACTACCATATCAAGTACATCTTTGTTCTCAATGACTTGACTGATTAAATAATTCTTTAATTCGGAGTATAAACTTTTAGCGTTGTTATAACTAAAATGAATATCTCCTGCATTCAATATACAATAATTATCTCCGAGTGTATGTTTATCAAACATAAATTTTCCTTTCGAATTTGTATTGTATTGTTGCTTTTGTTAAATATCAACACTAGATTGTAAATATTTTAAACAACAGGTTTATAATGAAAAAACTTTCTGAAGTCAAAGCCCTTGATTCTAAATCACTGGGCCAAATTGCTAAGATTATTAGTGGCATTGATCTTAATGTATCTAGAGCAGACCCCGATAAGATCGCAGATTGCATTAAGACCATTGCCAAGAAAGAAACTAGGCCACTCAAGGCTAGAGTTATTATGGACTATGAAGATAGGATTACAATTCCTATGCTTGATGCGATGGTTGCCGATCAAGTTCCACCGTATCTTCCATTCTGGGTAATGCCTAATTCTGGAAATGCTCGTACTGTAGTTAATATTACACGTTATGCTAGAATAGATAAGAAAACCAAAGAGATCAATGTTTACCCTAAGACATTATTTGGTCTTCTTATGGCTGGTACTATTATGACACAATTGCAACAGAATGAAGCTGCAATTATGGGTAGTACTAAGCTTTTAACGGCTTTATGCCAAATATACTCTAGAATATTTACAAAGATTCTTGACAAGAACTTTGCAATTAGTTCTAATGAAGTTTACTTAGATCAGATTAGATATCTATCTGCAAAATTCTTGCTTTTATCAGTAATTGGAAGACCCGATACTCCTAATACATCTGAGATTGCTGCAAAGACTATTATGAATTCTTCTAAGAGTCTTGTTATGCAAATTGATGCTCAGATGCCGCCTGGTTCTTATACCGATATTCTTACATTTATTGAAGGTCTTAAATCTATATACAAGCGTCTTAATCGTTTGACATATAGACTAATTCTTGGTGATATGGTTAAATTGTATTCAGCTACATCATTCTTGATGCTTGAATATTTACCATACTTTATTGCAAACGTCATGTATTCTACTTTGAATGCAGGTATTAATAATGAATATTCATTTGAAGCAGTAAATGGTAAAGATGGTATAACGGTTTATCAAGAATTAGCTAGACTTATTTAAATTTAAATTCTATATAGGTTTTTCCTATATAGAATTTTTATTTTAATTTAAATTATTTATAATTATTTATTACAATTTTTAATATAAATATATTATAATAAGATAGGAAATTTGTATAAAATTCTTATAAACGAACTAAAAAATGAATTCTAAATAAAGGTAAATCATGAAAATTTTAAAAGCATATTTTAAAAATTTCCAAGGATTTTATACTGGTATGAATTTAGTTGAGTTAAAACTAGATTTTACCAAAGGTATAAACTCTGCTTTTAATGTAATATTTGGAAAAAATGCTTCTGGTAAAAGTACCTTATTGTCAATACTTCAACCATTTCCAGGAACGAATGATAATCGTTCCGATATTATTAGGGCTGGACATGAAGGTAGAAAAGATATAATCTTTCAAGATACACCAGATAAAATTTATCGCATAACAATTATCTATCCTGTAGAAGTTAAAGGTAAAAGACCAACCGAAAAGTGTTATATCTATAAGCTAAATGAAGGTGCTTCTATAGATGATAAAAACGGTTGGACAAATCTTAATCCTAATGGCGGTAAACAGACGTATATTACTGCTCTAGAGGATTATTTACATATCACTAAAGATTTCTTTATGGTTGGAAGACTTGGTGGTGTTGATAACTTCATTGATCTTAATAAGTCTGATAGAAAGAAATTTATAGCAAACTTCTTGCCAGATGTTGATCCATATCTTACAGCCAATGAGATAGTGAGTAAAAAAGTTACTACTCAGAAAAAGATGATGGTGACATTCGGAGAAGAGCTTAATAAATTGGCTCCTCAAGCAGAATGTGAAGCTAATCTTTCAAGAATTAATACACAGCTTACAGATCTAAATGAAGAACTTGAAAAACAAAATCAGATTTTTGGTAGTTCTAAGGGCTTTGTAGATAATATTCTTGAATCCACAACGGAAACTTTGCCAGAACTTAGAGATTTTGCTAGAACTGGTGTTAATCCTTTAATTGATGAAATTAAATCTCTTGAAGAGAAGATACAGAAACTGAAAGATAATCTTCGTTCATTTACTAGTAAGGAAGAACTTGAAGCAGATATCGAAAAAATAAATGCAGAGATTATAAAACTTTCTGAAGCAAAAGCAAAGAAAGAAAGTAATAAAGCAACAGCGATCCAGAATCAAGCTAATTTTAAGCTTGAAATGGATAAATTATCTGCTCGTCTTTCTGCAGTACAATCCAAAATAGGTCTTCTTGAGTCTCTTAATGCACAATTAGATCAAAGACTTGAAGAAGAGAAGGGTTATCTTGCTGAAAAAGAAGAATTTAAAAAGCCTATATTTAAGCATTTTGCAAATATGACTCCAGAAGTAATGATTACTTTCAAGGGTCTTGTTACTGAATTGCGTATAATGCTTAATGAAGTTAGAAATGCTTATGATGAAGCAGGATTGAGATCCTTATCTCTTACAGATAGTAAGAGCATAAATAAAGAAATGTTTGAAATGACTGCAGCCTGTAAGAAAGCTACAGCTACCATTGAACGTATTGCTGAAAGTAAAGCAAAATTACCATTACTCGAAGCTAATGCTAAATCGGAGTCAATCTTACTTAAGAGACCTACAGAATGTAAAATAGATAAGTGTCCATTTATTTCTGCTGCTCTTGAATTTGAAGGTGCTACACTTGAATATAAGCGTGTACTAAAAATAATTGAAACTTCTTCTGAAGAAGAAGAAAAAGCAAAGATTATTTTAGAAGATTATCAGCCTAAGATTAAATTCTTATCATCATATGAAAAGAGTTATGCAAAGATAGCCGAGCATTTTAAATCTCAACCATTGCTTAAGCTATATCCAAAAATTCAAGATATTACGTTATCCATAGATAAGTATCTTGAAGCTATTACAATTAGCTCTATTGAATTTGATGAGTTAATGAATATAGATCATATCGAATCTTATGTAAATCATAAGGCTAATCTTGCAAAAGTTAGAGAAGATATATCCACACTCAGAACAAGAATATCTGAAATTGAAGAATCTTCTACATTTGTTAAGCAGCTTAATCAGGATCATGAAACTGCTGAAAGAAACTACAATGAAGCTACATCTGTACTTGAAACTGTAGATTCTGAAGTTGAAGATTTAGAAACCGATATTCAAAATAAGAAGAATGAAATCCTAAGTATTAAATGTACAATTCAGTCCGTAGACTTGTTAAAAGAAAGAGAATCAGAGTTATCTGTCCTTAAGATTAAATCCGACTCTATGGAAAAATATCTTGCCGATGTTTCTAAAAATAGAGATATCATGCTTGAATGTAAAGATAGAATTTCCAAGATTAAAGGTGAGATAGAAACCTTAAGCTCAGATAAAGATAAATTCACTCATCAGATAGAGTCTAGAAAGGATCTTGAAGATAAGCTTTTAAAGATGCAAGATGAGTTTAAGACTCTTGAAATAGTAAAACGTTGTACAGATACTGTTAAAGGTATTCCACTTTATCTAATTGATGCATACCTTGAAGATATTCGTCAACGTACAAATACGCTATTACAGGTTGCATATAATGGTGATTTTATTCTTGATAGATTTGTAATTAATGAAAAAGAATTTGCTATACCGGTTATTAGAAGTAATGGTGATAAACTAGAAGATATTACTTTAGGTAGTGGTGCCGAAACATCATTAGTTAAAAGTAGTCTTAGTTTTGCTATTATTCAGAAAGCTATGGGCGGTTATAATATTCTATCTCTTGATGAGATCGATGGCTGTCTAGATGAAGCTAAGCGTAAAGAATTTATATCTATGCTCCGCAAACAAGTGGAAGAGCTTGGTATAGAGCAGATGTTTATTATTAGTCATAACAGAGTCTTCCTTGATGAATCCTTAAATCTTATTCTTCTTAAGGATCATGGCATTGAAACTGATAACTCAGAATTGATGTCTAACAAGGCTGTGATTTATGACTACTATAAGTAAATTATAGAAGTACTCAATTATATTAAGTAATGAGGTACAAATATGAAACAAGCTTTTGCAACATGGTCTTTCTTTATGTCAATAGCATGCACTGGACTATTCTTCTTCGGTCTTATCTTGCTACTTGCTATAAGAGGCATGTAAAAAAAGAAGAGCATTTAGTGCTCTTCTTTTTTTCCGTCCTCCTTACACGGAAACATGAATTGCCAAGTAACCTTTTTAACGTCCTCAACATCGGCTAAGGTAATGTCTACTTCTAGCTGATTAGTAGTATGCCTATTTCTTTTGACATACTTTATGGGAACAGCTGTAAAAGTAAAATGATCGCCAATGATAAGACGCTTTTTAGTAAGCCATGGTCCAATATCTACCCAGACATGATCACAGATCACTTTATTTTCCGTGTCAACAATATTGATCAGGCATACCCTATCCTTTTTAGCACCATGCGCATCGAATTTCTCGATTTCTGCTTTGTATTGGTTTCTCTGATGAATCGTTCCTAAATTTCGCACATAAGACCTCCTTGTTGAAGTGCAATTTTTAATATATTCTTTAAAAGTAAATATTTACATAAAAAAAAAATAAAAAGACATCAGCTGTCTTTTTATTTTAATTAGATTCATCAAGAAATTTAGCTCTAATTATAAAGAATGTATCTCTACATGTCAAAGGATCAAATAAATAAAGATCTTGAAAAAATCTTTTTTGAATATTATTAAGGCTATCTAAATATGTAATTTTTATATCTTTAATTGTATTGAATGTAATCGGAGCAATTCGCATATGGAGACATATACCGAATTGCTTTGATGTAATGCCTTCGGTTAGTTTTCCATATGCTAAATTGATAAAACCTGAAACTGTACCAGTATATTCTTCTCCAGTTACAGTGTGTATTAAAGCTTTCATACAGTACCCACATAGTTGCTTTTAATATCTTGTACTATAGACTTTGCAATCATTACTATCTTATGTATATTTTGCTTAGTAATCTCTTGATTATAAGCTTCTAATTCTTCGGGACTTAGAAAATTCTCTGAATCAGTATTCAAAGCCATATAAACCTCTTATCTAAAAATATCCCTATTAAACATTTGGTCAGTGATATCTTTTATATCTTCAGATTTTATTGGATAACGCACACAATTTTTAAATATTAGTCTGAATGTCTTAAATCGTGTATAAATGATCCTATACCTGTCGTTATCATATATAACATCAGACGAATAATACTTATTATAATCTGGATCATTGCGCCTAAGGTCTTCGTCACGTAATCCATACATGTCTTGATAGTACCCATTGGGAACCCTCATTATATCTACATTTGTTTTGCGATGTTTGAGTATTAAACCCAATATAAAGTAATATACCTTAAAATATAGGTATGCCATTCTTTCCTCCAAAGTTAGGCAAATTTTAATATATGTAAAAAATTTATAAAAAAAAGAAGAGGCCGTAGCCTCTAATTAATGTCTAATATTTCTGACTCCTTAGGATATACCTTTTTGTAAAGATGCCTATAAATAGATTTAAATAATTTATCCTTTATAAAAATATCTTTGTATTTGTCTAAGAAGTATAATAGATTATATCGGTCAAATTTATCAGATGGTATCTCACTTATATCCATTAAACGTGTACTAGGAATTATTTCATTGTTAAGCGATTTTTGGCGCATGTTCTCCATGACCTGTAAATTACCGCGTATATGACTAATAGTAGGATCAGTTATACATTCCTGATATACTTCTATAACATCACCTTGTTTGATTGGATTTCCCTTCTTATATTTTTTTCCGTTTAGAAGGGCTTCAGCCCGTATAATTCCTTTATCTCGCATAATGCTAAGAACTTGAGATAAAAAATCTTTAGATGCATCTAATTCTATACCATTTGGGCTAGATCTATGAAAGATATGCATCGTTATATTTTCCATCAGTTTATAAGCTCTTACTCCGCTTGTATTAGGCATTGGATGTATTACGTCCATATTGCCAAAATAAAGTATTGTTTTAGTATCATTCATAATGACTCCTTGATATTAAACGATACATATCTTAATATAAGGAAGCGTAATGAAAAATTTCGATTATTTTGTATATGAAATCTATTTTAATCTTTATAGAAAAAAGAAGTGGCTAGCTTCTTCCCACATCCTTCTAGGGATGTGTAAGTCCGTTTCTAAGTCTATCTAGTCCTCGCCTATGATGTTGCCACCCGGCTCTTAGATCCCATCTTTCCATTCCGCAACCTTGGTAGGTACATCGAAACGTGAGTCGCGCTTTCCACGACGGGTTACCCAGTTGCCTACTGGAAAATGAATTTTAACCTTTGCTATGGGCTACGTATTTTCATGCGTATCGCTATTGTTTCAATGGTCATGATAGACCCTGATGCTATTGCATAGTAGCGCATGCTGTCAGGCTTACTTTTGTTTTTATGAGTCCTGCTTCATTTTACAGTCTCAACCTAGCTATTCATACATATTTGACGCTATGTATGCGTTTAACGTCAGCTAGGATGCTGTGCCACCTTAACGGTTTTCAGTGACACTTGACGATATCATAACACGTTTGACCATACCGATCCTCTTAGGAGTTAGTATCTTATACTATGATACACGTTTTAATATAATATTATTAAAATGATCTTTACGTTTATTTATATGAAGTTATCCGTCAAAAACACATCATTATAAATAGGAAAATTATTATGCAATTAGTATTACCTGATGTAAACAAAATCGTTGAGCAAAATAGGCTCCCAGAAGTTACCAATCCAGTTTACCTAGATGGTAGTAATACCCCTACTTCCGATGGCATTTTCAGTTATGAACTATTTGGTAGGCCAGGTAGTGCCAAACGTAAATTTCAATTTGGTTATATTGATCTTGGAAAGCACTTTATTCAGCCATTAGCTTATGTCCAAATGGCAAAGTTATTCTCAAAATTACCAGATATTATCAATGGTACTAAGAAATTCACCATTGCTAAGAATGGTTTTCTTATTGAAGATGAGGAAAAAGGTGGTACTGGTATTGAATGGCTATACGAGAATTTTGATAGAATAAACTTTGATGATCGTGGTACTGCTAGTCGTAAAAAGAAAATAGAGATATTTACAGCATATTCTAAGAATGAGATATTTACATCTAAATGGCTGACTATACCTCCATTCTATTTTGACATTAATTTAAGAACTGCAGAAGGTGCTAGATCTATTGATGAACTTGGATCACTTTATATTAAACTTTTGTCTATGACTAAGATCTTAAAGAATGAAGGTGCATTCTTTACTGCTTATAATATGGAGCATACAATTCAAGATACTCTTGTTCAGATCTACAAGCTATTGTCTAGTAAGATCGCTATGAAAACTGGTTTGATCCATAGTTCTATTCTTGGTAAAAATATTGACTATACAGTTCGTGGAGTTATATCTACACCAATTATCCGTAAAGCAAATTCTTATAGAGACCAGCAAGTTCCATATGGCTATGTAGGCGTTCCATTATATATGGTGGCTACAGCTATGTTCCCGTTTATGATTTCAGAACTTGAAAAGTTTATGCAATCAATGAATGCTTATAAAGTATTTATTTCTAATAGTGTTGGACATGAGATTATAGAAGATACTATTGATAATATTTCTTCTACAAACTATGAAAAGCTAATTAAGCTGTATGCAAAGTCTCCAGAAAATCGTATGCAAGAATTCAAGGTAGAAACACCTGATGGTGCAAATGCCTTAGCTCCATTTGAGAAATATCTAGGTAGACCTTTTACTATTACAGATCTATTATATCTTGCAGCTAGCGAATGTGTTAAGGATAAATTTGTCTTATTTACTAGATATCCGATTACTGACTATCGTAGTATCTGTCCTTATAAAACTACAATTCTTACAACAGAAGCTACTTGTCATATGAGATTACTAGACAGTGATAGATTTGACTTTAAATTCTATCCAGATTTCACAAAGAAACCTATTTCTTGGATTGATAGTATTAGACCTCATTTCAGTTACCTTACTGGTTTCGGTGCCGATTTCGATGGTGATACTATGAGCCTTAAATATGTATACTCACAAGAGGCTAACCTTGAACTTGCAAAGAATTTCTACAACCCGATGATGTTCTTGGATCCAAATGGTGGTGACTCCAGAGGTCTAATTAAAGACTCTATTTTATCACTTTATGAAATGACTAAGTAAAAAATAAAAGGCTTTATAGCCTTTTATTTTTTTTTTATTTAATATCTAGAATATACTAACCTACAATGACAACAATGCTCTGATTATGCCTTCTCTATTTTTTAATGTGTCTTCATATTGCCATAATGTATATTCTTTAGCATAAACATTATGAATCACTTCCTTAAGGATAAGTTCCTTCTTATTTATACTATTGCTATAAAACAGATCTTTCAATATAGAGCGTAAATATTTATCGTATTCATGCTGAATAAACCAGAAAATTCCTGCAGAATGTATCGGATTTGCATCTAATGGTAAAAATTTGGTTTCTGCATTTATTTCTATCTGACGGCTAGATATACTTAATGATCCAAGCATATATTCTTTATTCTTATCTAATTTAATCCATATATATGAGAAATTATCATTTATTTGAACCTGTGATAATCCTCTTCTAACATGCATGCTCTTTGCGATAGATTCATCTAGTATATCATTTTTAGCATCAATTAATATTTTTCTTGTATCAAAATTATCAGAATCGTATATACGACCTTCTGAAGCACATCCTACATATTTCCATCCATTTGACTCAGAAATAATTTCAATATATTTAAGAATTAGCTTATGTATATGCTGATGATTAACTGAAACAGTTGCCATATAAATTCCTATAGTTTACTATTTTTAATATATACATAAATTAAAGACTATATATTGAAATTAATAAAGGAAATTTTTATGGCTAGCGTAATTCCTGATTCTCGAAATTTTAAACAAACCGAATCTGCATTTTTAAAACAGAGCTTATTCGATTATTCATCATATTTAAATGCATTACCGCTTCTTGTTACTTACTATTCTAAAGACCATATGAATAGTACTTATGATGAAAATCTTCATACAGTACAAGAAATTCTTGGAGATGATTCTCCTATTAAATTTAATAAGATTAATGACTTCCCACTTTATAAAGCTTCCGTACTTGAAGGCACTGAAGATGAAAGTGAAGATGTTGGAACTGAAGGCGATGTTCAAGGTACAGCAATCATACCTCCACAACAAGTATATCCTCGTGTAGATGACTTATTCCAAATTAAGTTCTACGGTAAAGAAACTGTATTTAGAGTTAGTTCTGTTAAGCGTTCTAATATCAAAGGAAAAACGTTTTTTGAAATCTCATACTATTTGTATAGTACCTTAGGTGATTCCGGAAATATTGATAAACAGGTACAGAATGAATACAAGGTTGTTGGTAGTCCTTCTTCCGTAACAAAATCTGCTATTGTTGCAGTCGATAAAGCCGAAATCTGCGCAAAGCTCCAGACAAAGATTAATAATCTTTTAAATAATCTTAAAGCATTCTATAATGATCAAGCAGAAGCATATATCATAGAAACTAGTTATAATATGTACAAATGGGATGAATGTGTTCATGCATTTGTATGCAATAATAAAGTATTTGATAAAGCTGGAGCATATAGAAATGAAGTCACGTTAAGACATATTGAAGCTGTAGATTATCCTGATATGTATGAGCAGTATCAAGGATCTATATACTGGGCTTTAGAACATGGTGATTATAGTATGCTTAATCCAGAATTTACAGGAGCATCTTCTTGGGCAATATTTAGCTCTGAATCTCCTTTAAGATTCTTGCAAGATGCAACTATTAGTGGAGCAATATATAACTCAGGCAATATTAAAGCCAGCTATATGACAATATTTGGTAATATTAAAGAATATTTAGAAGATACTAGCGGTGAAGTTCAGCCATCAGTTACTAATGCCGAAAATTATTTAAAGCTATTAAAGTATTACCATGATGAACCAAATATTGATGAGATAGATACATATATAAAAAGCATTATTCCAAAGCGCACTATATATGATTATTACTATCTGCCAATAGCTATATTCATATTTAAGAATCTAATTGAACAAATAAAGAATATATACAACTTTAATAATTAAGGATTAATGTTCTTATGTTTTCTGAAATTTTAGAAAAAACTAAAGAAGATCCAAAAGATCTAAATTCTAATTTAGAAATAATGGAACTTCTTAATGACGATTATGCTGAAGCTGAATTTTTTGCAAAGCTTCGTTCAAATTCAGAACTTACTGATGAGATGATTGAGTCTCTAGAGTCTGAATTTGAAGCTTTGGATATTAATTCAGAAGCAAGACTTTAAACTTAAACCAAAGGTAATATTATGAAGAATCTTTTTAACGAAGATGATTTCAATTCCCTCTTCGAATCTTCTGTGATCGATTCTGAAGGTAAGGGTCCGAAGAACAACACCAAGACTCCTGACGTTGGTGCTACTAAGGGCATGCAGTCTGATTTTGATAGCATGTTTGATGACCTTTTCAGTGATGCTGAAATGGGTGATGATCAGTCTGCTCCTGTTGCTAAGCAGCCGGATACTGGTGCTGCTGGTGGCTCTGTCGATCCTGAAGGTGAAGACAAGGGCAAGCAGGGTATTGAACCCCCGACCAAGAGCGAATGGGATTCTCTGTTTGAAACGGCAGATACTGATACTACTGATGAAGATCCTGCTAAATCTGAAGAAGAAAATAAGAAGGATGTTCCTCCTTCCGGAGATAAGATTCCTTGCGGTAAAAAGTGCAAGAAGAAAGGCGGTAAAAAGCTGAAGTCTGATTTTGAATCTCTCTTTGAAGATGATGATGTCGAAGATGATGATGATGAAACAGCTGAAGTTGAACCAGGTGAAGATGCTGATGTTCCTCCGGTTGAAGGCGAAAAGAAAGATGATAAGAAGAAGGATGATGCTGCTGCAGAAGTTGATTCTGTTGCTGACGAATTCGCTGACCTTATGTCTGACCTTGATGATCTGGAACTTACTGGTTTCTAATTAAATCTTAATAAGTGACTAAGAATATCTTAGTCACTTATTACACCACAACAAGGAAAATATCATGATTCACGTTACTATAGATTATACAGGGATCATTCCAGGTTTGGGGCGTGGTCCATTCACAAATATTCCTATATCTAATACAGCATATTCACGCTTAAAGGCTATAGGCTATCCTATTAAGGTTCTTAATTCTAATACTATCGTTAGAAAGGTTTCTGCTAAAAAGGTAACTCCGATTACTAACACTAATCCAAGTGTTACACTGACTTCTTCTAAGTCCGCTAAACCTGAAACTGTTGAAGCAGTTGCACCTGCGGAAATCAATAAGACTACGGTTGTTGAAAAACCTAAGAAAGAAGTTGTAGAAGAACCCAAGATAGAAGCAGTAGTTGAACCTGAAGTTACTACAGAAGTAACTGAACAGGAAGAAGCTAAAGTGCTTTCTGCTAAGGATCTTGATAATATGACTAAAGAAGAACTAGATAAGTTACTATATGTCTATACCACTGACAGACCATCTAGATATGGTAAGCCTTGGTTGATCAAGAAACTCAAAGAAGTTATGTAAAAAAAAAAATATCCATAGCTAAGGCTATGGATATTAATTTATCTTTGCGGGATCTTAGATAAATCTGGCTTATATGGATCTTTATCTAATGACATTCTACCATTACTTTTACGATCACAATACCAAAGCATTGTATTAATCATAACTTTAGAAGATGTATATAGATCAAAATCTTTTATAAACGCACAAAGTTGCATCATAGTATCAAATGATACAAATCCAGATTTATTTGGATCATTAATCATCATCATACAGCCAAGTTCTTGAGTACCATTATCAAGATCTCGGATGTGTGGCATGATCATTATGGATTTATTTCCAATTAGATTTTCAAGTTTATAACCATGTTTATAACTTGGATGAATTCCATAAGCTCGATAGTCTTCATTATATACAAGAGCAGCATCCAAGAATTCGCGAATTTCCTGAAATCCTTCTTTAAGGGTTGCTAAATGTAAATATGAAGCCATTACGCTTTCAAATTCAGTACCGTTATTATACTTAAACACAATGTATTCACTTGAAGAGAATTTCAGATTCCAACCATCCTTACGTTTGAATTCATAAAACAAAGAATGTTTTTCATCTTCAGTTCTCACCATCAATTCAATAGAGATAGAACTCTTAGGTAAGACTACCAGAGTTTCAGTAACTACACTAGGCAGTCCACTCATTTCTTAGTAACCTTTTCTCTAAATACAATTCTACCACGAGTCAAGTCATATGGACTGACTTCTACATGAATAGTATCACCAGGAATAGTTCTAATAAAATTCTGTCGCATTTTACCAGATAAATATGCCTGTGTAAGTATACCATTTTCAAGACGGATTTTAAAGAAGAATCCGTTAACTTCTTCCACCGTTCCTTTAAGGACGATGCCTTCTTCCTTAGCCATTTTACCTCTTTGTTAGAATCTAGCTGAGTATATTTCTCGTTTATACATATCAAAAAGTTCTCTGATTTTATGTTCATGAATAGCAGCTATTAAGCCTTTTATAATCTCGATATTATAATTTTGCAAAGTTGGTGAAGAACTTAATGTTCTTAGAATTTGCGGATATATATCTTCTAATAAATTTAAATCATAAGTATTAAGTATTCTATGCTTAACAAATGAAATCACTTCTTTATTACATTTGTATATTGGTGATGTTGGATAGCATCTTATATGTAAGTTTATCATCCTGTTAATCCAATTCTAAATGTGCTATTAACCATTTTATAATAATTATCTTTATTACTAATTTTATAAAATGCAAATACCAAGATTATATTTGGGACATGCTGATATTTATTTCTCCAGTTATTAAAATCTTTTTCTTCATTAACTATACGATCAACAGCATAATCCAATAATACTGGAAAATTTATTGGAAGGCCCAGAAATAGCACCTCCTGAATATAATCTGCCGGTACTATCCCTGTTAAATATTGTATCAAATTATGAAGATACATAAAATTCCTCTAGATCCATAAACCAGGCAAGGTGTCTTCTCGTTCGGGAGTATAACGTTTCTTTAATACCATAAGTATATCAATATTTGTCACTATATCTGAAAAGTTATTACGACATCTTTGTAGCACTTCAAAAATGGGATATCTTACTTTTTCTATCTCTTTAAGATATTCTTCAATAAAATACTCTTTTTGGGGATATGTAATTACTATATCAGTACATTTATCCGCATACAAACTATGTCTCTGAAGTAATTGCCTGAGCAAATCCCTATATTCCCATGGAGTCATATAATTGTAACTATATATCATTTTTGGGATTCCTTAATTGCTACAAGTATGTCTTTGTAATCTATCGTACCACATCTCAAGCCATCCTTAATACATTCCAGTATAAATTCTTTATTATAAGAAGTAGCGATTGTAGTATTCGATGTATCCAAATATAAATTCTTGTATGCAGTAGTTACCGTATCTAAAATAGCTTCATTGGCATTATCACGCAGACTGTTAACAACTCTTAAATATGCGTCTGTTCTATCGCTCATCTTTGGTCTCCTTGCATTTTGCAAAGACCATCAAAACGTCTTTAGCAGTAATTATATTGGATTTGATTGATTCTTCAAGATAGTACAGCATTGCTTCCTTAGTTGGAGGATTTATTTTATATATTGCTCGCTGCAATCTATCCTTATCAACTCTGCAAAGATCTTCCCAATTTACTCTAGCATGATTACTAAATGCCATCGGTTTTCTCCTTAACTTTAGAGAATACCATAATAATATCTTTTGTAGTTATTATACCCTTTAATAGAGCCTTCTCAATACATTCAAGCATATAGTCTTTATGTTCATATGGTTCAAGTCGTCTTATAGTACTAGACCATTTAGGTTCTTCAACACGAATAGTAGATGAAAGATCTATATCTACATTTCCCAATTCTACAGATTCGCCATCGCTATCAATTACATGCATATTTCCGTTCTCATCTATTGAAAGATCTCCTGGTCTTGAAGGATGATCTGTATAATTTAGTGTATTGGAAATAAATCCATGTATTTGATTATAAATGGAGTTTTCATTTTCAACTTCATCATCATTCATAAATTACCTTATAGCCTAATTTAATATAAAGATATAAAAAACTAAAAGGTAAAATAACCTATAATTGAATTATTAAATTCAAATACTTTTTAAAAAGGATTAAAATTATGTATCTAGATCATTTAAAAGCTACTGCTCAGCCTGCTCCGGCTGCTACAGCTGCTCCTGTTTCTGTATCTTTTATGGATTGCATGGATGCTGCTCTGTACTGCACTGAAGTTTGCTCTGCTGCCGATCCGTATCTGATTAAGGCTGAAGCTGAATACATGGCTAAGGCTACTGAAGATGGTGATGGTGCCGCTAAGGAAGGCTGGTGGAACAAGATTAAGAAGGTTTTCCAGAAGATTTGGGATACTCTTCAGAATTTCTACAAAAAAATTGCTGCTTTCATTAAGGACAGAGTTATTCCTCATGTCGTCAAGAAGGCCAAGGAAATTGCTGTTAAGTTCCAGAAGATTGGCATGAAGTCCAAGATTGAAAAGTGCAAAGATCCTGATAAGTCTAAGCTTGAAAATGTTACTTTCATGGAAGGCACTGCTTGTGAGAAACAGATTGAAGATGTAATTAACAACATTAACGATCGCCTCGAAAAGAATGATCTTTCTTCTGTTGACATTAAGGAACTTATGGGCAAGCTTCCTTCTAGAGAGAAGAGCGATTGCATGAAGAAGATCGCAGATGAAAGCTATGAAAATGTCAAGAAGATAGCTGACAATATTCTTAACGGCAATACTGCCAAGGACGTTCTCAAGAAGATTGATGAATTGGCTAAGACTTCTGCTACAAAGGTTGCTTCTCATATTAAAGAAGCTAAGGGTAAGATTGCCGCTGCTGAAAAGGCTAAGGATGAAGCTAAGGCTCAGGAAGCTATTAATGACCTTAAGAGCGTCCGTGCTTTTGGTACAGCTGTAACTGTTATTATGAACCATGCAGGTACCCTTGCTGTTAGCATTATTCTTTCTCAGGCTGTGGCTGTCAATAAGTGGTGTGCAGCTTGCTCTACTAAGAAAGAAGAAAAGAAGTAATTCTTAAATAATAAAATACCAGAAATGGTATTTTATTATTTTTTATTTGACTATATATTGAAAATATTTATAAAGGATTTTATTATGAACGATTATTTAGTTTTAATGCTTGATCAAATGAAATATATAGAGACATTAGGAATGGATAATGCTGCTATAGCTAAAGCTCAGGCTGCCCTTAATGTAGCTAATGAAAGTGCAATATACTATAAATTAGCTAATGAAGGCGTTATACAAGCTGTAAAAAATTTTTTTGCTAATCTTTGGAAGTATATCAAGAATATCGCTTTAAAAGTTGCCGGATTTTTTAAAAATTTATATATACGAGTTAAAGATTTTATTACTGGAAAAGTTCGTAAGGATAATGAAGCTCTTAATAAGAAAAATGCAGAATTAAAAAAGTACTATGAACAACGCATCTCAGATTTAAAAGATGAAATTAATTCTTTATCTTCAAAAAATGAAACTAATAAAGAAAGATTACAAAATAAGGATAAAGAACTAAAAGACGCAAGAGAAGACCTTATAGCTTTATATAAAGCAAGGAGTAAACTATCAGAATTTAATGTAGGTCGTCCTGAGACATCCAATGAATTTATTGAATTCCTAAATAAAAATAAAGAAAGACCTTCATATGTTAATAAGGCTTTAGATATTTTATCAAATGAATATTATAGAAATATTGACAAAATTAAATCGAGCATGAATTATAGTCCTTTAATTGCAAATAGTATTGAAAGCGTAGAAGATACAATAGAATTTATTATAGAAGCTGCAAATAAAAATCCTGAAAGATTTGAAAAATATAAGACAAAGATACCTACCCTTATTGAAAATTATGAAAATAATATTTGTAAGGAAATATCTTCAAAACTTGATGAGCTATTGGAAAAAAGTGGTTCACCATCTAAAGATGTTAATATTGAATTTGATAGAAAATTTATAGAACGCCATGTAAGAGATCAATTTATATTTGTCAAAGAGACTTGTGTTAAAACTTTGAATGAGTATAATGATGATATTAATAAAGCTACACATGTATATAAAGAAATGAAGCTAGAGGATAAGTTAGTAAATAAAGATCAATTACAAGATGTACACCATTTAGCATCTTTGGTGGTTAAAAGTTATACCCTTTATCTTAGCACTTATCTAAAAATAACTAGAGTAAATACTATACTTATGAAAGACTATGCCAACGCTAGTACAATTTTAGGAAATTATATATCTTCTAAAAGTAAAGAATATATAGATTCCATTCTTAATGAATAATCTTATAAAAATAGATAAACCGTAAGGTTTATCTATTTTTTTATTTGACTATATATTGAAAATATTCATAAAGGATTCTATTTATGTACTTAGACTTTTTAAGAGTTAATCAAGAAAATACTTCAGTAAGCTATAGTGGATTAATGGCTATGACTTTAGAGATGGTAGAAGATATTAATTCACTAAATCTCTATTCTTTGGCTAAAGAAGATGCATATGAAAAAGACTTTCTAGATAATCCAGATAATAATAAAGTACATGCAATCACAAAAGTCATGGGTGCTATTGGAAAAGTTATTCGTAAATTACTAGAATACATTCTTTATGTAGTCAATTTTATTAGAAAGATTTTTGAAAAAATAAAAACATGGTGTGTTAAGATTCTTAATTCTATTAAAATGGTTGGATTAGACCAGAAAATGGAAGTCTTTAAAGATAACGATTATAATGCATATAATGAGCATATCGATAATATGCCTTATTTTTCCTCTAAGTTCTTTAATAACTTTTTTGATAGAATATCGGTTATATTTAAAGACACCTATAAAAATAACGTTGAAAGAATAGCGAAAGCTGTTGATGAAAATGATGGCAAAGATGCGTTAGCTTATCTTAAGTCTATGTATAAAGATATAAGTGTATCTAAAGACTTGACTGTTAAAGATTGCAGAGATGATGGAAGTATAGATAATATTTATAATGAATACAAAAAATTTAAAGATGCAGTATCAAAACTTCCAGAAAAATATAATGCTTGGTATAGAACTATAGAAGCTAGTAAAAAAGAAATGCTCCAAATAGCTAAACAGGCTCAAATATCTTTAAAAGATACTAAAAGTTCAGTGGAATACCAAGAAGATAGTTCGGAAAAATCCAAAGATCATTACTACACTGCAGATGAAAATTATCTTAGAGCTAAGTTGAGGATTTCTCTTCTTCGTTTATCTGCTACTTTTATGTCAAAATTTGCGATGTCTGCTAATACTACAATACAAAAGGCTATTACACAAAACTTAAGAGTTTATAAAGCTATGGTGGAGAACGATAATAGAATTACCAAGCAAATATCAAATAAAAGTAAATAATATATTTAATGAATAATAAAAATTCATAAGAACATTAGTTCTTATGAATTTTTTAATTTAATTTAGGATTCTTCCTTTTTATTTTCTATCTGTTTTGTATCTAGTTCTAAATTGGCCTTTTTACTATCAGTTAATAAGAACCAAGCATTATAAGCCCTCATGTTATGGCCTAACATAGTAATTATACGCGTATTAAATATTGAAGATAATTTAGCAAAAGCTATTCCAACAGCCTTTAAAGCAGTTACATTAAGTCTCCATTTAGAATATGTTTCTTCTGTTACAGACTCGCCCATTTCTGGTAATATTTTTTTAATCTTCTCAGCTCTACCTGTAATTAATTTACCTGCTCGTTTACCACGATCTATTATTGTATTTAATTCATTACTTTTAAGGAATTGGATAAACTTCTTCATTTCTTCCTTGGCTTCTTTAAAAGTCATATCCAATACTTTTTCTTTCATGAAAGTATCATTCAAATTTTCAACCACTAATTTATCAAAAAGGCCTTTATATCTTTCTTTAAAATCACCATAATCTCCAACATCAGTTATATCGAGATAAAGACGCTTTTCCATATCTTCAATATATATCTTTATTTCTTTTACAAGTTTAGAGACATCGTCCATTTTAATATACTTAGCATCAGTATATTTTTCTTTGTAACCTGGAACTAAAATATCTCCAAGTTTTTTACTTTCATGTCCATTCAGCACTTCTGCAAGCTTTTTATATCGACTATTTGTAATAAGAGCTTTAACCCTAATAATAACTTTAGATATAAAATTAGCAATTTTAACAAACAAGCCAAGAATAAATCCAGCAATACGTGCAGCCCATTCACCAAGTTTATTAACTATACCTGAAGCAATAATATTAGCTTTATTATTTGGTTTATCTTCTTTTTTATTATCAGCATCTTCTTGTGCTATAGTGAATTGTACATATGCATCACCCTTAAAGCATAAATCAGAAAGATTTATTGTTTCCATATAAATGGCAGCTAGATCTATATTAGAATTCATAAATTTAACCTCTTTAATTTAGACAATTAATTGTCTATAAGGAATTTATAATTATGGTACAGTACGAAAATATATCTATATGCGATTATTACTCTTTTTGCATGGACTCTATAGAAAATCTTAATTCTATGGAAAAAGATTTAGAATTAGATTTAGCTACCGAAGGTGTTATAGGAAATGCTTTTGATCGTGTTGATCGTGCAGCTATTACTACAACAAAATTTACAAATTCATATATTTTAAGGTTCTTTGATAAAATTCAGCAAATACTTAATTATTTATTAGATATTATTCAAAAAATTACTTTAAAGGTAAAATTATTTCTTCGAAAATTATTCTTTAAGATAACCTCTGAACGTATTAGAGAATTTTTTCAAAATGTAAAATCTGGCCCTATTGCCGTTGCTGTTTATGATAAAGATGGAAATCAGCTGAGTAATCATTCATATGGAGATGATAAAGCATCAAAAAAGATGGATGATATTAAATTTATTAACATCGAAGCTTTGAATGCTTTATATGATCATGATAAAGTCTTGATAGATAATGCAATAGATATAGCAAAAAAGGATCCTATAGAGGGATATAAAGAATTATCTCATGTTAAAAATATTATAAATCCTGATGAAGGGCCATTTAGTTTGAGAATTGTCTGGAGAGATGTAGACGAATATGTAGCAAATAAAATATCAATGAAAGATCTTAGATTTACTGATATAAAAAATTACTTTAATGTCATGTATCAATTTATGAAAGATGATAAATTAAAACCTTATCTATCTAAAGGTGAAGAAATTATTCAAATTTGTAAGAATAATATAAAGAAAATAAAAGCTTATCCCGAAGATAAAATACGTGAATTAATAGAAGATCCTGAAATAGGTGCAGACGCAGGATTTTATAAGTTTGGTCACTATAGAAAAGATAATAGCTTAATTTCTGCACAAGTTAGAGAAATTCGTATACATCAAATTCAGTTATATCATCATTTAGCTAGAGAAGTTACTAATGGTTTAATGAGATCATCAGCATTCATGCTTAAAATAATGAATCACAATACCATTGCTTTATTAAAATATATGCATTACTATAAAAAAGTACAAAATTAATTATATTAAACTGAAATTAAAAGAAGTAGCCATGCTACTTCTTTTTTATTTATTTCTTTTCTTTCTTTTCTGCAGCTTTGAGTTTAACTTCTAACAACGTAACTAAACGCTGTGCATCTTTATAGTTATCTTTTGCTAGCATAAAAAGTTTCTTCTGAAGATAATCTAGTTCTCTGCGCATACCAAGCTTTTCTTTTTCGTCTTTAGCTTCTTTAGAAAGTTCTTTAAGATCACTAGCATAATTTGTAATAAATAAAGGTATGTTAGCAATAGGAATAAATAAAGGCCACATAGCTTTAAATCTTGCCGCTATTGATTCTTTTGATAATACTACATCCTTATTTTTAGACGAAGAATCTTCAATTATTGCAGTAAGTTGAGTACTAACCTTCTTAGCATCCGCTAATACATCTTTAATTTCGCTAACACTATTAGCCTCTTTAGCTCTATCCCTAAGTTTTTGCAATCCTTTTTTAAAATTAGGAACCGCCCAATTCATATACTTTTCATGAATTTCTGCAAAAAATTCATTAGCAACTTCTGGTTTATCTCCTTCCTCAAAGAAACGTTCAAAGTATTCCATAATAAATCCTTATTTTTAGTTTTAAATATAGACAATATATTGTCTAATAAAATAAGGATTTTTTATGTACGCAGATAATCTTACATTTAGTAATGATAATATTTTTACTAAAGAGAATACAACATATGCAGATGTGTTGTCATCAATAGTGGAGTATACAAGATATCACTTTGCATTAGAATCAAAAATAAATCTTTTTGAAGCTAGCCAAATTTTAAAAGATGAACCTAATGCTGCTCCACAGCAAAATACAAATACTTCTGCACAAAATTCAAATAATGGAAATAATAATCAACCTAGCAATAATGCTAGCGGTCTTGCTAATACTATAAAAGAATATAGTACAAAATTGGCAAATATTCTTCAGAAAGTAATAGCTAAGATTAAAGATTATGTTGCCATAATTTTTAATAAACTTAAAGAAGTTATGGCAAAAATACAAGAGCAGATGGAAAAGATGGGCGTGCGCAAGTCTTTAGATAATATCAAAGCTAACCCAAATGAATATAAATATGATGACGAATATTTTAAGTCTAGTGTAAGTGAAACTGAATATGCAAATCCAAGATCTGGTGATATTCTCAATACATATATTGACATAGTTAAAAAATATGTGCAGTCTTCGGGTGAGTTAAATACGAGAAGCCCTGAACAGCTTTCCACTCCTGTAAAAGATGAAGATAAAGAAAAGTTAAAAAATCTGCAGAATGCTAAAACTAAAGGCTCCGAGTTTTCAAAAGATTCCAATACAGATTATTTTTCTAATAATCTTAATAAAAGCTGGAATCTTGTTGACGGTCTGTATAAAAGTTTAGCAAAAGACAATTATGCTGAAGTTTGTACAAAATTTACAAATTATGTTAAAGATATTAATAATAATGTCGCTAATGTAGGTAAATCTTTGTCACATAATATGGCATCTTCATCAAATGATGCTAATCATGTTAAGGAATTACAGGCTAGAGCAAAAGAACTCATTTCCATAGGTAATGCTACTGCTAGTCTAAGTAGTAGTTTTAAAATGCAAATGGTTCAAATGAACCTTTCTAGGCTTAAGATTATAAATACCTTTATAAAACTCTGGAAATACTCTAAAAATGAAGCTGCTCCAGATAATAAAGAAACAAAACCGGAAGAATCTAAGGCTGAACAACCTAAAGAAAATCCATCTGAAAATGTAAATAGTGCCAATGCACCATAATATGAGGTATAAATATGAATTTTTCATATATAATGTCCGAAAGTATTTCTCTTGCCGAAGAACTAGGCAAATACTTTGCAGATATTGAAAAACTAAAAGTGTACTCTAATGTAGCTAATGAGTCGGCTAATTATTACACTTTAGCCAATGAATCCATTGGTGAAAAGTTAAGCAAAATTGGTACAGCTATTAAGAATTTCTTCTTAAAAATTATTAATTGGATTCGCAGAGTATTTGCAAAAGTTATTAGTGTATTTAGGCGTAAAACATCTAAGGCTCCTAATGAGAATAAAGAAGCTTCAGGTACTAAACCAGAAGATAAGAATGAAAATAATAAAAATACTACAGATAATACTAAAGAATCCAATAATGAATATTATATGTGGATTCCAAAAAATGGTAAATGCGGAGATATAATAGAAAATAAAGTAGCTAATGCTGGAAATTTTGTGGCTATGATAACTCGTTTTTGTGAACAGGGAAATTATGATACCACAGAAGAATCTCGTAGTATAGAAACATATCAAAAGATAATTGATAAATTTAAAGATATATTTGAATCTCCAGAAAAATATAAATCCTATTTTGAAGAAAATGCAGTTTTAGTACATTCAAGTGATCCTATAAAGATATATAACGGCTTAAATCGCATAGCTGGCCTTTATAATGAATGTATGAAAGATATACAGAAAGAATCTGATGAATGGGGTAATGCGGAAAATAAGATAAAGAACATTCGCTTAAAAGATAATACAGAATTAAAATCTTTCCAGGAAGCTATGAGTGTTTATCGTAAATTTGCTACAACATTAGCATCTTTACAAGTTCTTAGAGTTAAATTCTTATTACGAAATCAAACTATATTTGGAAAACACTTTGATTCTAAGGATAAAGCCGAAGTATTCATCGTGGAAAAAGCCAATTAAAAATAATAAAAAGAAAATCCTTTCGGATTTTCTTTTTATCTTTGTAAAATTAAGTATCAAATAATTCTGAAAAGTATTTATACAATATAATGTAAAAAAAAAAGAAATCCATAAATTTGATTTCTTTTTTATTTATAAATTTAAATCATCATATCTTCTTTTTAGGTTTGTTATCTTTTCATTAATAGAATCTGCTTTATCTTTAATAAAATCTAACAAGTCTTTCTTATCATTTTCAAAACATTTTTGTATTTTAAGTTTAATACTTTCAAATTCTTTATTAATTTTTCTTTCATTCATTAAAGAAATCTTGTTCTTACTTGCTTTATATGTTTTAAAATATTTTTCAGTAAGATGAGAATATCTAATAAGAATACTTCCTAGTGCTAAAACATAATGATATATAAAAATAATGAAATCTTTTTGTACATTTATAAACATATGTAATGCATCAAGTGTATTATTATTATTTTCATTAGGTGATTCTTTACTTTCTTCAGAAGTTTTATGATTTACATACTCTTCTATTGCTTTTAAAGTATATTCTGTATCTTCTTTATATCTTTTAATTAAATGTACCATGGAGATGCGATCTATAGTAAAACCTTTTTGTCGTTCGTCATATAGATCCTCTATTTTTCTTTTAAAGGCACGTTTTTCTTTATACATATTCGATATAGAAGACGGATCAGACATATATAACTTCCATACTGGTGAAAATTCTATATTTGTATTATGTATAATATGTAATAACGCATCGAATTTTATTACTTTTTCTTCATAAAATTCTTTTGGCGATTTCAATTCTTTTAGTTCTTTAGAATTTACTTCGTTATTAAGAAGAAAATGGTCTACTATAAAATCTCTAAAAGAAAGAATATGCTCCCTCCATTTAGCTGAATATTGCTTATTAAGAATTTCATCATTATCAATAAAATTTCTCAGTTCTTTCGGCATATCTACATAAGATATAAAACACGCGTCTATTCCCTCTATACCCTTTGATATCTTTGATAAAATCCTAATAATAAATTCAAATATAGTCATAATGGCATCTCTTATTTTTTCAAATATCATTTTAAAAAAAGATACTAATTTTTTCCATATATTTTTAAGCGTATCTTTAAAACTTTCATTAGCAAGTGTATAATAATTTTTACTTTCATTTGCGACTTTTAGACTAGCATTTGCTTTATATGCCTTTGCAAATGCATAGCCTATTTCTTTAGTACCATTTAAGCAAAATAAAATGAAATTTGAATATTCATTCATAATAAGATCCTTGTACGTATAATTATACAATATAATGTAAAAAAAAAAGAAATCCCTTTTAGGGATTTCTTCCTATTTCTTTAATGATCATTAATCTAGCAACATCTTCTTTACTAAATTTAAAGAAGGCGCTATTATATTTTGGTGCAATATTTTCTAAGTATTCTCTGCGTGGCATACTTGCAAATGGTAATAGCTCTGAATATGTTATATGACTACCTTCGTTTAAATTAGCTATAATTGGATGTAGAGCCAATAAACTTATGTCTTCTTTAAGTCCAAATGAAAGATTAACTCCTATATTCAACCTTAAGCAAGATCCTATAAAGAATTCATTACTTTCGGCATGAATAAGAGCATATCTAATATCGGAAAATTGAAATTTAGTTACTACGAAATTAACCCATTGGTTGACTTCTATAGGGTTCTGATTCTTTGTACTTATTATATCATCAATAAATTCTAAAAATTTCTTTCTATGACGTTCAGCCATTAATACATTAAAATTTTCAATATTTCTATTTCCGTTTTTGTCGTATTGTGTAATACTAGCGACATAAAACTTATCTAGCATAGATTACCCCATTGTAAAGCCGATGGTGCCTCGAAATGCTTTAGGTCTTTCAACCTCTTTATAATTGTTTCCTTCCCAATCAAAGAATTTTACATTATCAGTATCGGTCATGCCTAAGGAATACGGGCCTGCCGGTACCTCTTCGATTAAGGCATGTTTATAATAGACTGCACCATCCATTTCTTCAGCTATAACTGCAGCATTTCTATGCAGACTATCAACAGCTTCTTCCATACTCGGGAACCAGCCTATAACTCTGGATCCCATGCCATTCTCTCCGATTCTATTGTGTTTATAAGCACAAAGAACGAAAATCGTTTTCATTATCTACCACCTTTATTGTATTGCATTTCTGCAAGAATATCACCAGAATAAAACCATTTAACTTTACTTTTATAAGTATAACTTTCTCTATTTAAGAACTTTTTTAGAGCAAATATAGCATTCTTTTTGGAATTATATAAATGATAATTATCTTCAGATCGATCTTTTATCCATATTGGACGATATTTCCGTAATCCATATAGGCAAGCTATCTGAAATCTTTCTTGATCATGATTAAATATGATCTTATACTTCATTTTTCGACGTAATAATCTGCCTATAAAGAATATAATCAATTCTTTTCTAGTATATTTTGTACGTCTATCACTTCCTATACAACAGATATCACTGGAGTTAAATGATGCATCAAAATATATTAGACATCCTGCAAATAATATTAATGGTACAAAAATTAAGATTAGTATAGCGGCTAAAATAATCATTATATCTCCAATTCCTTATTTTCAGCTTTTGTTATCATTTTACGTTTATCTTCCTGAATTTCATGTCTATAAGCGGAACGGCTATTATCCCTTCTACCTTTAACAGAACTAGTAAGTCTAATAGCACTATGAAAATCTTGGATATTCATACCCATTTCTTTAAATACTTCATTACCATTATCTCGTTTAAGAAATTCTTTTAATAAATGATGTAATTTATGATCTCGTCGATCTTTATGCGTAGTTTTCATATAATTTCCTATAAATTCTAAATTTTAATATAAAAAAGAAAGAATCCTATTTGGATTCTTTCTTCTTCTCGTCCAATACTTTAGATATCGCGGCAGTAATGTGATAAATCGGTAGAAGATGTAGTTACTGTACCTTTAACGTCAGCATCTCCTATCTCATTGGAAAGCACTTGGCATCCGTATAATGCCACTACGTCATAAGGTTTAAAAGGCTGTGCTTTTGGAATAGTTAAGTTGTCTAGAGGATCTGTCTTAGTTGCTGCTGTACCATCTTTCTTTTCAAGCAGTCCTCTAGCAATAATTTCTTCAAACTCATCAACTGTACAGTTGATTTCCATATTTGCTAATTGTATTTTCATTAATAATTATCCTTAAAATAATTTGGCGTTAGCTGAGATGCAAAATCTTCACTAAATGTTGTATATTTTGGTGTGATTATACCATATATTGAATTATTTAGTAACTGTCTAATTCTTTTTATCTGTAATTCTGCATGAATTTTATTCAATGCATCACATCTTGTATTACTTGAAAATAAATAATTTGAATCCTGCATTATTTATCCTTTAACTATGAGTAACGATAAAATTTATAATTACAAAAATAGTTAATCCTATCTTGTAAACAGCCAATATTGCACAGCATAAGAATACTAATGCAATAAGTACCCCGACTGCACAAGATAGGACATCTTTAACTACTTTCTTTGGTGTCTTTTTTAAAGCTAAGAAATATTCATTACGGCGTTTAAGTCGATGTCTTCGCTTTTCACGCCGTCGTGCATTATATCTTGGCTTTTTCATGCATTACCTGTGTTTTCTTATGTGTTGTAGCATATCCATGAATACTCTTTAATACACGATCCTTAAATTCACTATAATCCGTATAATCATGTGCCCATGCTCCATTGAAGCATGTTATATTATACGTGTTATCTCTGATCGTTAAAGCATATTCACTAGACTTGCCAAATTCTATAATTATTCCCGACGATCCATCATCATAATATTCATAACTTGTTTTAAATTGAATATCAAGAATAATAAGGAAATGTAATATCTCGATAGCTCTTGATTTTTTATCGGGCATATACACTCCTAGTATTCGTCATCATCATTATCATATGGACTATTTAAGAGATCTTTAAAATGTTTAAACCATGATTGTCTAGGTTTAGAATCGCATACCCAGAATAGTGTAGCTAGAAGAGCATGGACTACTACAACATAAGCCAGAATAGCGCATATAATAATTACTGTTGCATTAAGTATTCGCATATTATCCTCCTAGATTAAATTTTCATCTATTATGAATTTTGCGATTATTGTACGTAATTTTAAATTATCAACAAGAGCTCTATCTGAATTTAATTCACAGAATGGAATTACTGTATCGGATACATTGTTCATAGATATATTTTCAATTTTAAGTACATTAGAATTATTATCAAAGTTTGCAAGTTGTATTACCCAATAAGCTATACTTATAATCTTAGATTCCAATCCAAGATCGCCTAGACTTGTAGTCATAATTTGTACTAATTTATTCACATATTCTGGAGGAATCATTATTAGCAACTGATTACTCACACCAAATATCTTAATACAAGATATTATTTTATTATCTTCAACTCTAGCATATATTGGATACATAAATGACATATTTGATGCAAAGGCATCATAATTCACACAGTCATGTAAGTCTTCAGTATAATAACAATCTTTTTGAACTTTTAAGTATTTATTTATTCTATTTACTAGTTCAACTATCGTAAAATAGTATTCTGCAAAAGCTTTACGGTTCTCATCAATACTTAAATCTAATAGAGGAGCATTCCCGCCTTTTACTTTAACTTTTAAGTTCTTCTTTGTATTTTTCCTAGGCATAAATCCTTCATTTGAGATTACATTTTATAATATAAAAGAATAATCTATCGTATTTTTTCTATGTTCCTCGATATATTAAAATTTGCTTAAACAAAGGAGCCATTATGAAAAACATCGTGATTCTCCGGGGAGTTCCCGGCAGCGGCAAGTCCACATATGCTGCAAAGAATTATCCTGACTATAAACTACTGGAAAATGACCAATTTTTTATGAAAGATGGATCTTACCAGTATGATCCCAAGAAGATTGGGGAAGCAGTTGCTGCTTGTCAGTGCAAAGCTATTTGTGCTATGAGCAGGGGCGAAGACATTGTAATTGCAAATACTCACACTCACGTGTGGGAATTCTTTGTATATTGTAATCTTGCCACAGCCTTCAACTACAACCTCACCATCATACGCCTTCGTAACCGTTTCAAAAATGTGCACAATGTGCCTGATGAAACAGTTCAACGAATGGAATATGAATACGAACCATATCCCAATGAAACAGAAGTACGTAACTACCTTTCTGAAGAGGAGTTCGCTGCTCTCTTATAAAAAAAAAATAATCCTGAGCCTGTCTAGCCAGGATTATTTTTTTTTAACATAATTGATACTGTGGAGCTATAATATTTTCTCGATACCACCATCTAAAGGCTTCATTAATATTTCTAAACATTGGTCTAATTTTATAAAAATTAGGCTCAGATTTATTCCAGTACATATTTTTAATGTATGATGCTAAAAATTCTTCTTTCAAATAAGGATCTAATTCTTCAAATGCTTTATCTTCTGCTGGTGCTTCATATACTATAGGATTTCCATTATTATCTACCCATGTCCAATTTCCCATTCTGTCCATTGTAGCATGGAATTCTTTATTAAATGTAGCTTTATAGGTTGCCATATCATACCTCTTGTTCTTTATTTAATATAATTATATTAAAATATGAAATCTCAATGAGGTAGTATGATTAGTACTGTAATTATGTCAGTAGTAATATTTTTGATATTCTTATTCCTAGTATATCTTTTATGTGTTACTGACTCTTCAATGGAATGCCATTGTCCTAAGAAATGTGTATTCTATAAGAAATGTGTATTTCGTCGTATAATAGGCGTTCCTAAAAGATTTTATGTAAGATATAAATTCAAGAGATTAGATCCAAATATACGATCTCTTTACCTTAGATATATGATATTGAACCATCTTACCATCAATGAATTTGAGAACATGATGTTTAGAAAATTCATTGGAAAGGATCCACTATAATGGATTTTACTCGTATACTTTTAGCTACAAATGCATTTGTAAATAATTTTCGTAAAGTTTGTGATCATGTCGTAAAAGAAAGAGGAGTCATTAGCTTTTATCATGATAACTCAGGTTCGCGAATAATACTTTATAATAGTCCACGAACTGTTGAAGTGAAGTATATAATTACTCCTGATATATCATGTAAGAATTTTTATGAAAAAATTTTCAATTACAAACCCAGAGATATACGGTACTATGGCTGTTGGACTATACTTAGCATTTATCTCGAATGTAAAAATTCTGGTATTTCAGAATATGTAATCACTAAAGAAAAGGAAGATATTGTAAAGACTGGGTTATTGTATACTCTGCAGTTTCAACCTTTCATAAGTCAGGCACGCATATTTATTATTAAAGAAAATATTAGCCCATCTTTTGAATGGTATCTATTAAGAAATAATATGCCTATTGATAACCCATTTTATATAGATGAAGATGCTTTCTTAGGTTATCTTACTAAACTCAAAGACGTAAAAAGCTGGATTGACCACATATGACTCGTGAAGAATATAAACCCTATACTCTAAGAGTATTTAATGCTTTGAATGTACTTATTAAGAAATTAATACAATTTACTATAATTAAAAAAGGAAATATTAGTGAGCATGAAGTTCGTTTCTATCTAAGAAATATATCATTTATATTTAGTATAGAGACCGGGTCATTTCTTAATTGTAATAATACCAAAATTGTATTTCGTTTTACAAGATGTTCTACGGCATGTGAGATATTATCTGCGTGCTATGAAAAAGATTTTAGTATTGGTACTATTGGAGAATGGTACATATTCACTATATTTTTAAATTTAAAATTTATTAAAAAGAATCCAAATAGCACTGAATTTTATGATATGCTCAGCCGTATGGGTTTAATCCCATATATAGTTGATGACAGCTTAGATAATTTGATACTTAAAATGTACTGTCATATTTCTAGTATGTCGAATGATCCAGCGGATTGTACATCTGATAACTGGTCTTGGTATGAAATGGCTGACCCGACTTATAATTATTCTTATACTAGTAATACAAGGGCTATATTATTGACAGATTATTTTGAAAAATTTAGTAAGACGTTATGTAATAAATGTGATGAATGGACTAATATCAGGAGGTAATTGTGTCACACTGGACACATATCCACGGTACTCTGACCGTGAGTTCATCAGAATATTTTACATCTAAGGAAGACTTAGAGAAATATGTAAATTATGCATTAGAAGACATTAGCAAACGATCTGGTGATATTACTGGATCTGAAGGCAATGCTGCATTCTTTGTAAGTGCAAAACAGTATCCAACATGCTTCAATAGCAGTACTGGAGAAGGATATTGTGATGCATTTATCTCAATTCATGGCAATCTAAGAGATAGAATCATGCCTGAAACAGAAGCAGAATTGAAAAAATTCTTAGGTAGGTTGCAGAATTATTTTAGTCTCGATGATATTCTCATAAGAATTGATGATGACTATGAAAGTAAATTATTCATGAATGAAGAATTATTTAGTAATGATCCTAAAGAAGTTATTCGTTTACCATTTGACTATAAAAATGCTCCAGATGAAGAAACTGCACCACAAGAAGAAGTAGATGCTTGGGAAGATAAGCGCGATCAGTATTGGCGTATACAGCACTTAAACTTTGAAAGATACTTTAAGAAGCTGTTTCCTGAAAGTAAAGTCCAATACTGCAGGTGGGTTCTAGAACATTTGGATCTTAAAATAATGGATGATATATTAAATGATGTAGATCCTATTGCTGATGTTGCCATCAGTAGAGACTACTTAGAAAGAAGAAAGGAAAGAAAACTCCCAATCCCTAAGGAATGGGAAGATGAACTACTCAACACACAACCAGAGGAATAACAAATGCGTAACAGCACAGAAGCAGAAGAAATCTTGAAGAAGATTAAATGGAAACCCGGTAAGATTATCGCTATTGTCATCATCATTATTATTGGGATAATTCTCGTTAATCTTGTTGGCTACAAAAATAACACTGAACTTATTGTCAAACAGGGTTTGTTTGGCGGTATGTCATGTGTTGAAGGCGAAGGCTTTTACTGGAAAGGACTTGCCAAAACCTTTAAGTACGATAAGACCAAACCATTCTATTTCAACTCTAGTACCGAAAAGGTTAAGGGCGAAGGTTGGGAAGGCGATGATACAGATGAAGACAATATCAAAGTAACATTGTCTAGAAACGCCAATGCGGAAATCTCGGCATATCTGATGTATGAATTGCCAATGAATTGTGAAGATCTAATTAAAATTCATATGTATCAGCATAGCGAAAGTCAAGTTAAACATAACTTGGTTAGAAATGCCGTTCTATCTGCCGTAAAGAAAACAGCGCCACTATTCACTGCTGAAGAAGCTAAGGTTACAAAAATTGCAGAATTTCGTCTTATTGCACAAGAACAACTTGAAAATGGCGAATATTTAACTGTAACTGAAACTATTGCTGAAAAGGCCGGTGAAGATGAGTTAGATACTAATGGTCAGGTTATTAAGAAAGCTGAAATGCAAGAATACCGTATTACTAAGTTAAAACTTGATTCTAATGGTCAAAGGATCATTACTAAAAAGTCTGCGCTTAAAGATTATGGCATTATTGTAAAACAGTTTGATATTCAGGACGTTACTCTAGATAGTCTAGCTCAGGCTCAGTTGGATATTGTTAAGAAGCGTGAAATGCAGCGTGTTGCTAAGCAGACTGAAGCTGAAACTGCAAAGCAAGATGCTATAACAGCAGAAGCCCGTGGCCGAGCAAATGTTGCACAGGCTAAAGCCGATCAAGAAGTTGAAAAGATTACTGCCGTTACGAAGGCAGAAAAGGAACGTGATGTTGCAAGGCTTAACTTGGAAAAAGCTAAGCTCCAAGCAGATTCCGTTAAGATTGCTGGTGAATCCCAGGCCGAAGCTAACAAAGCTAAGGTTAAAGCAGGTTTAACTCCGCAGGAACAGGCTGAATGGGATTACAAGACATCTGTAGGAATTGCACAGGCTATTGCCGCATCACCGCAGAAATGGGTACCGGATAATGTCGTCGTCGTTAATGGTGATGGTGGTTCTAAGGGTAATATAAACCCGCTTGAGCCTATTGCCGTTCGTGCGCTTCATGATCTGGTCAAAGACATGAAGAATAAGTAATATGACTCTCAAGAGAAAAGAAATATTCTATAGATGCCTATTCTGTCACTTAGGATTTAATTCTGATAATGGTACTTATCATGATGCAACATTGTTTGATAAGGCATACCATACGGATACATGTCCTAAGTGCGGATGTACAGCTAAGTCTATAGATGATTAGATAATTGCTCTATGCTAACAAGCATAGGGCTTTTATTTTTTATATTAATTTATGAAATTAATCTTTGAGGATTATATGGACTATAAAGAAACGTTGTTATACAAAGTGTTTAGTATAGAAGATGAATTACAATTCATGAATAAAAATTCTCAAATAATTTTTAAATATTTCTCTTGGTTATTTCATACATACTTTAAAGATGTTTGTGAGTCAAATGACATCTTAGTAGTAAGAGATACTTTGTATGAAAGTAGTTTAAAACCTCATGCGAATACATATATACATAAGAAATTAGGATTAGGTATTAGCTTGCTTTTATACAGCCCAGATACCGTGGAATATAGTAATGGTCTTAGAGGTTTACCTATTTTATCATTATTGAATTATCCGGAATATATGGATGGCGATAAATATCATCATAGATTTATAGTATCTGATTCAAGTACTGTTAATTATTATTTACTGGAAGCAAATACTAGAGACACAGATCTTAGAGCACAAGTAGTAATATCTGGTGGAGTTTTATCTAGAAATACACTTGAATTATCATATAGACTTCCAGGATTAACTCCTGATAGATTTCGCTCAGTATATATTACATCTGATCTTAATCGAAGAGTACTGGCATTTATGAATAAAATGAATACATTGATAAAGATTCGATTAAAACAAGAAGTAAGTATTCCAGAAGTTGTATATCATATAGCAAAATCAGCGTAGGTATTATATGACCGTTAGTGAATTACCAGACTTTCCAAGTATTAATGACTTTGAATTTAGCGATAAGGCAGGTGCAGTTGTATTTAACTTTCTAAAATGGATCTATGAGACTTATTTTATTAAGGGAATAAAAGATGTTATGATAGATTCCCGTTGCGACGGCTTTCTTAATGTCTTTTATAATAGAAGATTAGGTCTTGGATTCTACTTTCCACTTTATGTATACAATGATAAGACTTTTAAAATTCCAGAACTAGTTGAATACCCAATAGCGTATAATATACAGTATATGCTAAGATATTATCATAGATATTTCTATAACTTAGATTCATCTAATGGATTAGTAAACCTTGGTGTAAATTATTATAGTAATCTTGACAAGATTATATTTGTAATTAAGGGTACTACCTATCCTTCTCGCAGATTTAGAATGACTGATTCAAGGTTTAACTTTGAAGCAGAAGGCCCATTAATGTTTAATTATGATATTGTATCGTATATTCCATATGAAGATAATGGCTATTCAAATGGTGTACGTTTAGCATATAGACGTATTGACTTCGATCATTTATTTAGCATTATAAATACTATTAAAGCACAATATTTTAATAATTTGATTATGCGCAGTCCTTCTCAATGCGAATTAATATCACACGGAGAGGGAGGGTAAAATAAAAGTCTTTCATAGGCTTTTATTTTTTATATTAAGATATGGTTTAACATAGGTAGTTTATGACATCTAGAGACATAATACGGTTTTTACCGTTTGATGCGTTTTATTTACCAAATATATTTAACCAAATGGTTTTTCATTTTATAAAGACTTGTTATGAGTGTTACATTTTGAAGGAAATAGATAAAGGTAATGTATACATAGACAAAACTATGGATGATATGAAATACCTTTATATCAATACTAAAAATGGATTTGGAATTCGTTTTACAAAGTATCTCTTTGCTAATCTCCATAGAGCATATTTCCTTCCAGAAATATATCAGTATTCTATTCGTATATTGGAAAAGGATCAAGATCCAAATGATATATTCATTCACTATTCTACCCCGACGCATAGAAGACTGGAATTGATTAATGTTGCATCCAATAATATGCAAGGATATGATCCTGGAGAGAACCATTATTCTGTAAAACAAATACAGTATAATACGCAATACAGGATACCAATCTTTTCACCATACTTGGAATACTTAAGTGAAGATAAGTATTTTGAAAGTGAAACTAATTTAGAATTACACTTTAAGCTTAATGTCTTTGATAATACATCGGCATTCTTTCCGAGTTATATAAATCTTACGGATTTAAAAACAGAAGAACTAATGAAGGTTCTTACATTAATTCGTAAGAATATTTTTGAAATCTATGGCGATATAACAACATTAAGTCTACAATTTGTTCGATCAGACAATATCGATCGTGTTTTCTCAGGATATGATTCGCCATATATAAAACGTGAACGCTGGGCTAATGAAAAAGTCCGTGAATATAACGATCAGATTATTGAAGCAAATGTCAGGTTATCCCGTAATGCAAATTTATCGGATGATATTGAACCGTTTCATACCGTTTCCGATGAAAATATTCCGGCTGATGTAGTACTTGACAATCCAGAAGATTTACTTACCTTTTTAGACAATCCATAATAATAACAATGGTAGCATATGGTTGACGTAAGGAAATTAGATTTTCCACATAATTCAGATTTTTATATTCCAGATATTGCAGATAGACTTATATTTAATTTCATTCATTCATGTTATAAGAGATACATTATTGACGATCCGTCCAACGTTATACATTTTAAAAGAGAAGAGCCTACTGTGTTTATCAATAAGGTACACGGTATAGGAATTATCCTTGGGAAATATACCATGGGTCATTACATTTACCGTATACCGTATCTCATTAGGTATGCAGTTATCCATGATAATGACGAGTCACAGACGCTTAAGCATGAAAAGCTTGTTTATCAGAGATTTCCCGATGATAACAAAGATTTCATCCTTCAGTCAGATACATTTAATACGTTAAGCAGGATGCGAATATTTTCACCACTTGTTCTTCTAGCGGATGATAATCCTCCGTTTCTATCTAAGACCGGGCGTAAATTATCTTTTGTTACACATTATTTCAATAATTCTAATAAATACGTTAATTGTTGGGATTATTCCCGTTCCCTTTCTTTACAGGAAACTATTAAGATCATTTCGATGCTTAATACTTCTATTAGTAACACAACGGGAGGTCTTATCTCAGGCGATCCATCCTATCTCGTTCATGGTCGTTTCTGTGACGAGGTCTAACTCATAATCCCTTATTAGCACCATAAATAAAAGTCTCTCGTTAGACTTTTATTTTTTATATTAATTTATAGATTATATATGAGGTTTGTTTATGAAGCTCCATTTGATGGGTGATAATTTTATCCCCGATGATTGCTTTATATTTAATACGCCTATGGCGAAAGTATGTTTTAATTATATGCACAATATATACAACGCGCTCTTTAGAGATGCCGATCCGTCGGACATAATGGTGCTGAGAGATATAGATCATAGCTGTGATGGAAGACCAAATCAGGAATATGAGAGATATTTAAATTTAAAAACGAATATAGCCCTAATGATACACAGATGGCGTTCAGATGCCTTTTCAGATATCAATGGTATTGGTGGATTGCCTGTATTGCATTTATATATTTATCCTTTGATAAGTTCTTTTGTGAATGAACAAGGTTATAGACAATGGCAACATTCTTTACCATTGATTAATGAAGTTGAACACGTATACGGGAAGTTACCTAATAAAAGATATAATGTAATTAATGTAAGCAGTCAGAGTACATTCTATCACACATATCATGTATTACACCAAGTTGGAGATATTGATAAGCACACATTTTATAAGATAGAATTTTTGGATAATGATAGTGGCATAGGGGTCATGGACACCGATGCTGCCATAATAAGGAAATATCCTATACACTTACTTAGTCACTTAAGTGCACTAAGCAAGATCATCGAACAACGTAGGCTTAATCCAATAGCTAAAGAGAATTATTTAACTATGGAGGAAGCCATGAAGTTTACAGAGCTAAATCATGCCCATATACGAACAAATTAGATTTATAGAATTTCCAAGCATAGATGATTTCAAATTTTTAAATCCTCCGCATATAGGTGAAACTATCTTTCACTTTATGCGGACATTCTATAATAATGTAATATTAGATGATTCATTTAATGTATATTACTGCTCAAGAAATACTTGGGTAGGCACTATACATACGTATATTCATAGATTATATGGACTGGGTATAGATATGCTAGAATACCATCCTATGGGTACTATTGCTAGGTTATATATACCTGCCATGTATGAATATCCGATAAATAATAAGGGATTTCCTGAACACAGAATCCCGGAGTATTTCGGTAGTGGCTTTGCTTTAAAGTTAGATGGTATAGCTCTAACTCGCAAGTTTAGGCTTACACGTCTAAATTACAATGTACGAAATAATGAAGGTGCAAATAAATGTACCATTGATATAAAGTATAGTTTAGCCTATTATTCTAGTCGTCGTAACCAACATTGGACTAATAGTGATTCATTATCATTAACAGAAGTACTAGATTACGCTATAGTCGTACATAATATGACTAAATATCGTGATATAGGAAAATATCTGGATGATGATGGCATGTTTAGAATGGCAGGTGAGACATCATTTAATCCTTAAGAGGATATCTTATGGAAATAGGTACATTTATAGATTTCCCCGATATAAAAGATTATGTATTCAGTAATCATACTAAGGTTGGGGAAACTATTTTTGCATTCATGAGAAGATTTTATGAGAATATAATTCTAGCCGATATGAATAATGTATATATGGGTATGACTAATGAATGGGTAGGTGATGTCTATCATTATATCCATAGATTATATGGTATCGGTATATCTTTTATAGAAACACATTCATCTATAAGTAATAAGATAATCTATATACCTAATATGGATGAATATCCAGTATATATGGGTGATTTTCCTACTCATCGTTATATTGATCATTTCGAACATTGTGGCATGGATCAGTTTGATGTATTTGATGTTAAAACTGCGAATAGTGGTATACCTATGACGCAACGAATAAAATTGATCCATGCTGGATATGTATATCGTGATGATGACAAAATTGATTTAGGCTTTCATGTTATGTATCATTATAATGATGAAAATGGTATCGGATGGGAGCGATACGATAAGTGGATGGCTTTTCAAGAAACGTTATTATTTCTGCAAGCTATACACAATATAAAAGACTATCATGATGATGATAAATATATTAAAGAAGAGGATCTACACGATATCATACGTGAGACTCCATTTTAATGAATAGGAGAATATGTCTTGGCAGAAATCGCATGTCCAATTATAGATTTTCCTGATATAAAAAATTATAATCTCACTGGCACACTAAAAGTCAGTGAGATTATATTTTGTTTTATTAAGAATTTCTATGAAAAGATTATATTAGCTGATATGAAACATCTTGTAAGTAGAGAGGTACAACAAACTGCACTTTCAAGAAGATGCATATATCTAAATACAAAACTGGGTACAAGTGTAGAATTCTCGCATATACCATTTAACCACGATATAATTCTATGTCCTTCGATATACACATACCCACGAATGATAAATAATCATCCTTCACATAGGTATATAGAGTTTGATTATCGAAAAGAAAGATTTTGTGTAGAGACATCTAGTTTCTATGAGAAAAGTAAGTTTTGTTTATTAGCTCCTTATATATCATCGCCGATAATGGATGGTCCAACTCGTAAATATACATTAGAATACTTTATAGCATATAGAAATCGTAATAAAAGCAATGAATGGCGCAGAAGAAATGCATGGGAAATTAATGATTTACTTATGTTATTAGGTATAATCCGACATGCTATTGCTATAGATGCAGGCCCTGTTTGTAATATGGATGAAGCTCTTAAGTCTTCACCAGCCAATGTATAAGGATATATATGATAATAGAACGAAAGAAAAAATTATTTCCTAGCATTAAACGATTTGCTGATTTAAATCCTAAAGCAAAGATTATATTTAATTTTATAAAAAGTATATGGGATACGTATATCTGCGATGTTCCTGAAAAAGATGTATTTACTTTCTGTTCAAGAGATCCATCTATGGAGGATTTCCTAAGGAAAGATGGCATTAGAGATTTCCCTGAGGATCAGACATACGTTAATCTAAAGAATGGTATAGCGGTACATCTACGAAAAGAAGTATTTTCAGATGGAGAGGTAGCCATTATACCATCTTTAGAGGAATTCCCTATAGAAAAGACATCTGAATTATTGAAAAATAAATCTTTATACTATAGATATATAACTATTGATGATGAGTCTGCAGATAAATACAAGATTAACTATGCAGATGGGAGTTCTTATCCTGAACGCTATAAGAGTTATCTTATACAAGGAGCAGCTTCACGAAGATTTTCCAACGATGATACAGAGAGAAAATCAGTATATATACGTTATGATGTAATTGGCGTAAGAGTATCACGACTAAATCAAGAGCATACATACTGGTTAAGAAGTTCTAATAGTGATTTCAGTGCCGTATTTAATTTATTACTACAAATTAAGTCCTTAATTATAGATGATGAAGGCAGAGTGCCTATGAATGATTCGGAAATTGTAAATGCAATATATCTGAATAAGTATACTGTGCCGTAATCACATAAAAGCCCCATAGGGCTTTTATTTTTTACTTAAATAATATAGGAACTTCAAATTGTATGAAATTTAAGCAGGTTGCTATGGCACAGGATACAATTGGAAATGTTAATGCGGCTGTATCTGAAGATCCTAACATGCTGAGGTATGCAATACCATATAAAGAGTATATAGTGTATCTTCAGGATCAAATTAAGAATTCAGATAGTGTATTGCATTTAAGAGAAAATGAATTAAAGAAATGCCAAGAAGAAGTAAGGGAGTTAGATAAGAATCTAGCGTCTAATTCATTCCTACCTTTCCTTACTAACACTTATGGCGTTATTATAGTTGGAATAATCGCTCTTGTAATATTAGTTATTATTAACAAACGTAATATAAAATTTGGCAAGGGCGATATTAATCTATCTATCGAAAAATCTAAAAAGGATGATGACAAATGAAAACCTTGATTGTTATTAGACTACTTACTATTATACTTTTATTGAATATAATTACTTATGCTGCACCGCCAAATTATGAATTCTCCGCTACTTCAACTAGGGATACTATAGACGCGGTGCTTGAAACTAAAAGTGTAACTGCGATAGCTAATACGCTAGTAGTTGCCAGTACAGACCTTACTAACTTAAATAAAAGTAAGTTCAACGTATACTACGATATATCTAATCCTAGTATTAAGGCTGGCGTGACTTCTTTAAGTGATCAAAACCTTTGTAAAATCGAAAAATTTAAGAAGTCTGCTGGTGACTTTACGTGCTCAAAGGATATTTCATATACGATTATCTATGATCCTAATAAAGCGGATATATATGTAACAGATAATCCTCAACTCTTCGTCTATGGTAAGAAGTTATTCGTATACATAGGCGAACGGGTTGCTACCGATTCTATTCCTTTAAAATTTATTATAAAGAATAAAAATCTTGAAATGGAAATTGATACAAAGAAACTCAAAGAACAAGGGTTCGTACCAGATCCATTATTAAAGATTGAAAAGTAAAAAAAAAATAAATCATGTATCGAATGATACATGATTTATTATTAATTCATACTCAAATCCCTAGAGATTTCTAGATTATCCCTTTGGATGTAATTGATAATATAATCCATTACCTGTAAGAAGTAATGAGAGTATGTTCCATATGTCTTAAAATAATCATATTTACTATGAAATTGCATGGCATCGAAGCTAGATGTACCTGGCTCGTGCTGTAGTCTAAATGCATATTCTTCTTTTATTTTATAACCATCCATGTTATCATACGCTAATGGAAATAATACTGAATACTTAGTATATTCATCTCGATCTATATTGTCAAGACAATCATAAGTATTAAGTAATTTAATATAACCGCTTTCTTTTAGATATCTGTTATCAAGATTATTGGCAGACATTGAGCCATTGGATATAGTTCCTAAGATATCTCCAAGAATATCCGGCATACTCTTAATATATCTTTCTTGTACGGTTATTCTTACATAATTATGATTTTTATTTACGAATAAATCAAATATCATCCAATCTATAAATCTAGGTGCTCTCACCCAAACTGAATACCAATCTTCAGAACCATGATCACGTTCGTAGACATATTCATTGAATGTTATCTTGGATAATATATTCCTTGCCAATGTATTAACAAATTCTTCTATCTTACATGATACAATCTTCTCACCTAATGGATCCAGCTTAGTAATAGGATTAACTTTCCTATTATTAAATATAAGATCGTATACAGATGGAGGAGACTTCTTATGTTGGATATTCATTAGGTTGGTGAAAGTGATATTCCGATTCATATTCCTTCAAAATTAGTTGATGAATTATCAGTGGTCGACATATTCAGTCTCCGCATGGAGATGTACATTCCATTTATAATTGCTAAATAAATCTATAACACCATCAAGTATAGGTAATACTGATGCTAAACGCAAATTACCATTAACCATAGGTATATATTTATTATCTTCTGCTATATATAAATCATCGTCTGTACAAGAATGGTAGTTGTTTATAAATATATTCCTACATACAGGTATATATAGATTCTCTTCTGTAATATTAGCATATTCATTAGAAAAATACTTATGAGGATCTGCAGGTAAATATGACATTATGCTATGAAATAGATTAGCAACACTAACGCTATCTGCAGCAGATGCAATAGCTCCAGGAAAATCATTCCTAGTTTGTATTAGTACAGGAATACTTGTATTATATTCAAAGTGTCGATATTCATATTTATTATGAAATATCTTTTGCATTACATAATCATATATTTCTGGATTACCATATTTTGCTTTATTATCATATATAGAAAAATCTAAGAAGTCCAATGGGCCATGACTTCCCGTATCTTTGTATGTAAGTGTTACTAAACTTAATTCTGACTTAAAAGATTCATTAGATAACTGATATGAGAAAATATCTTCGACACTACCATTGTATAGCTCTGCGATATTTAAACTATTCTTAAGGGAGAATAAAGAAAAGTCTTCGATTTCATTTAGAATCGAAGACTTTATTAATTCAGTAATCTTTTGAACCTTAGTATAAAACGTCAATAAGGCTATTGGCGTTAGATGATAAGGTAAAGGTTCCATAGAACTACCGTTTTGCTAATGATAACAAGACATAGATCAGGATAACCACCGGTGCAAAGATATAAACGAGTATACCTATACCGAGAAGTTCCCACCATTTATATGCTTTTAGATTAATTTTGCTGAATACAACAATAACAGTGATGATGCTAATTATAGTCCAGAGAGTGGATATAATCATTTTTTGTTTTCCTTTTGGTGTTTGAGAAACCGCTTCAAAGCTCTTTCAAAGGCCGGGTTCGTTTTAAGCATTATTCCTTGCATAATGATACCTTAATTATTTGGATCTTCTAAATAATCTTTCATAAGATCATATAATTTACTGCACTTTTTATCGTCAATAATCTTCTGATTTACACCTAAGTTTATAACTAAATCTGCTAGATATTTATTATACAATTCCTTAGAATTCTTTATAACCTCTAGTATATCTTCCAGTTTAACAGGCTTATATTCATTTGGATAATTTATCGTATACCTTGTACGATCAACATTTGTCTTTATGAGATGTATCTTCCCATTATGGACATTATAGCGAATTATATTTTGTATATTAAACTTAACTTCAAAACTATGGAATTCAGAATTCCCTTTATGCGTATATTCATCCATTGTTCCTAGAAGAACATAGTCTTTATATACAACATTACCCCACGAGTCTTTTATAACATACTCTAAATACGTACTTACTAATGCATCAAAATCAGATGCCGTATATACGTGTTCATCGGCGAATGAACCTGCTTTAAATAAAACTTTATACATAATGCCTACCTATGATTCATCTAAGATAAGACCTTCACCAAGATCACTTAGATCAGATTGAAGATTTCTAGGAATATCCTTTAAAGTATTATCCACAGTAAGATTTCTTTCTATTAATTCTTTAAGTGAATACGTAGTGCTTTTTTCAGACACATTTAAAGCTAAAGATAGATTCATCATATGTCTATTATAATGCTCTCGGACTAACTGTAGTACACTATTCATTTCCTTAGACGTAAGAAATTTAGTAGTACGTCCTATGGTATCGACTTGGCGTGTATACGTCATAACCCTATGGTCATTTAAAACTACAACTACACTAGTGCGTTTTCTTATACGTATACCATGTCTGACATGAAATTCTATATATGTAAGCTTACGCCTATATATATTCTCTTTTTCATAAATATTTGGTATATCATCCAAATATAAATAATCAATGAAATCATCATATCTTAAAGCTGCATATTTATCAAAATACTGCTTATAATCATCAGGATTGACCACCGACATATCCCTTGGGTCAATAATTGTAAGCTTAAAAGGCATAAATCCTCACTAAAATAAAGAAAGAGATCCTACTCACATAGGATCTCTTCTTAATATACATTTATCTGACAAGCTGATATAATACATAAGATAAGGCTGCTATAATTACGACAAAGATTATAGCACTTAAGCAACCATTACTTTCTTTATATGGTCCAGTCATGCGTTACCTAAATTCAAACCATGGAATGATGGAACGCTAAACAGTGATTTCTTATACATCATCTTCTGCATACGCTGGGCTAATGCTATCTTAATACCTTCAGATAATTCTTCGGTTTCACTAGTGGATCTGATAAAGGTATCGACATCACTATATTTAAATCCCATTATAGCTTCATCAGTTTGTCCTGTCATAGAATCTATAGGGCATGGGGTGAGTATCTCTTCCGGTATACCTAGCTCTTTTCCCAATGAGATTAATTCGGTGCTTGTAATATTGGCTACGGGAGCTATATAACCTATTTCTGCCGCAGGAATAAAGTTACCCATATTAAGCCTACTATTATCAAGCGTAGATACTACCACACAGTTATCAATTTCTTCAGAAATACCGTTGATTATTGCACTGGCTGTTAATTCTGTAAGTGCATGTTCGGTATGTACTCTAAGTCTATTTGCTTTATTATTACCACTAAGCATAGTAGTTGCTATAGCCGCTGCGTAAGATAAATTCATATCTACATTAATACAGTTCTTTAAGCCTAAGACTTCCGCAATCTCTGTAATTTTATCTTTGGACTTATTTGTATTAATCACGGCATATACATTTGGTACTCCTAATGCATCAATGAGTAACTTTGTAGTAACTATATTTGCCCTATTAGAATTCAGATTTACTATAGCTGCCTTACCTTCTATCGTATAGAACATGTTAGATATCCATGCTACAAGATTTTTAGCAAGGGAACTATAATCCTTGATTTCCTTTTTCATAGTAACCTCTAATAAAGATATCTACCGCACATTGGACAATGCTTAATGTGCTGAGTCTCTCCATAGGCGAAAGAATCATGCCCATTAAGATCCTGTCCGGTAAATACTTCAGATGTTATGATATAGCCTCTTCCTGACGGTTCCACTCTAAAATTATGATTTAAACAGCTTCCGAAGCTATCTTCATTATTACAAAATCTGCAACCTTTGCTTTTCTTATAATTGTAAATTGCGTATATACAAAGTACACCGCAGATTGTACCGCAAATGGCTGCAAATATGGCTAGAATTGTATCTATATTATCTGGCATCAATTCATGTCCTTATTTATTTGTAGTATTAAGAAGTTGACAAGGAATCTTGAGTTTATATTCTGCTACCTTGATATTGTTAAACTTGGCTAAAGATATGATATATCTATTGATAGTAGAATCTATCCTATCCATATCTACTCTAACAGTCTCTTCTATAGGATGATTTGCTTTTTCAGATACGAGTACTTCATAGCGTAAAATATCACCATGAGCGTATGCTATAATGAGATCCATATCATAGGTATTTGATGGCCTATATGCAAGAATAGATACTGTTGGAATCTCATTAAAGTATTTCTTAACGATTAAACCTTCAGCAATTGTATTTTCACTACTAAATGATAAGCATGGCATATAACCACCATGTATAATCTCATTAAGTACTTCCGGTTTTATAAAAGTATGTGACTCATTGTCTCCGATGTCAGGAGCATATATCCCTGCCGATTTCATTAAATCTCTATACAACGGCTTATGACTTTTTATAACATCAATAGTATTCACTATAATATTATTATTTTCATTGTCATTATGTTCTACATACTGGTCAGACATAGTACCATATGCATGTGGTGGATATAGCCTACCATTACGATTAAGTGGAGATTCTGCAGCATAATCAGCTGGATGCATTGCTAGTGAAGTCTCCCATGGATCACTTGATGGCATATACATACCACTAGGTATCCATGCAGCATCACTCAAATCTGTTGCAGGCATTATTGGTTCATGCTGTACACTCATTAGTACCTCTTAAATTTTGATATTTATTAACCTCTATACAATTCTTTGCATGTTGATATAAGAACGAATGTTCAGGAATAGCCTCTCTTATGGCATATGACGAATCAACAAGACTAACAAAATTTGCAGGATTATTCCATATGAAATCAGATAGATATTCTGCTACTTTCTTATAAGAGAATCTTTTAAGATACGGATATGTAGAACCAAAGTCATCCCAATATTCTCTATCAGTATATAGTAGACATGGATTCTGATGCTTAATGGAAGAATAGATGTGACTCATGTCATTAGGTCTATGCTTTCCAGTGGACAGATCAAGAATCTCTTGTGCTAACGAATATAAATCTTGTGCGGGAATTTTCCAATCACCATATTTAGGTCTGATAAAGTATCTATCTCTTTGATTATCTACAATAATATAATCATCCATATTGAATAGCACATGGAATAATGAATATCTATTGAAGGTACGATCAAATTTATACCCGAGAATATCGGCTATATTATACTCATATACATCCATAGTTAACGGTGGATAGTCATTTTGAGAAATATCTCTTCCACGAATTAATGTAAGCACTTTAAATTCAAAGCCCATACCATATGGCCCATGATCAGATACAAACATTAATGAATTTGGATCTATATCTATGAATCTTAAATCTGCATCATAACCATCCGGACATATAAAGTTATTTAACAATTTATCATTAAATTCTTTTATTAAGCTATACTTTAACCATTCCCTAGCTTTAATAACCGTATCAGTATTAAATGATCCACGATCATATCGTACATAAAATACGGTATCCATCATGAAAATTTCTCCAGAAAACATACGCTTAAGTATTATTAATTTATCTCTAGGTGTCATGTCATATGTTCTAATAATATCAATATGACCTGGATGATCCACATTTTGTGTTAGTGTAAAATTTCCCTCAGTATTTTCCATATAATATTCTATTTTTACTGAAAAAGGAATATTTGTTAAACTTAGCTCATAAATCATATTTCTCCATATATCTGTGTAATTACCATATTTAATATATGACTTTACTTTTATCTTATAGACAATATATTGAAAAAATAAAAGGACATATTATGTTTCAAGATAGAATTGATGAAGATTTTATTCCTTTAGAATCTGCCATTGAAAGTAGCTTGTTTGCTCTAGAAGCAGGGGAAGTTCCTGCTGCACAAGCTAGTGCTAGTGGTATTAAGGAAGTTAGTGTCAGAATTGCTGATGCTCTTAAGGCTACATGGACTAAAGTTATTGAAGCTGCAAAGAAAATGGCTCCATATGTTAAAGAATTCATGAAAAATCATTTTGAGAATTTTGGCAAGCGTATAGATGGTATGACTGCCAATGCACAGACATATCTTCAGAATAATGCTCAGAAAATTTCTCAATTAGATAATGGCTTTCAGAATTTTCAGATGGCAGTAGATCCAAAAGTCTTAAAATTAAAATCTAATGGAATTGATATTAGTGCTATTTCTACAAGTGTAGTTACAAACTACTTCGAACCTAAACTTGCATTAGCTCATGATGCTACAAATACTAGTAAGGTTATAGAAGCAAATTACAAAGTTGTATTTGATAAAGCTGCATATCCAACAGGAAAACCTGATGAGAAGGCTGAAAAAGTATCTGCTGAAATTACTAGATCTGAATGGGCTGAAGCTCGTTCAATATATGGAAATAAAGAAGTAAAAGGTATTTTTGAAAAGGTACAACGTCCAGTAGAAAATTTCCAGAGAAAATTAAATAATGAACTAACTGGATCTACTACTAAACTTGGTATGCTTTTATCTAAATGTACTGGTACACAAGTTACAAGTAATGATAAATCTGAATTAAATAAGACTGGTACTGATACAAAAAAATTAACTCTGCTTATAAAAGAAACTATGCAATTTAGTGGTAGCCTTTCTAATTTAATGATGATGAAGTATAGATGGGCTGAAAATATTATTAAAACAGGTGTAGCTAATCTTGGCGGTGAAAATACCGAAGAAACCACTACGGAAACCAAGAATACAAAAAATGGTACTCAAATTACCACTACTACAACAAAAACTACAACTGTTTCAAGTGGAACATAGAAAAAAAAGAGCCGGTGAATAATCACCGGCTCTTGAATAAGGCAAATTGTTATCTGCTATTGCGATAGTCTTTGACCTTTAAGGCCAATTCCTTAGTAGTCAAGCCAGTAGCCTTTGCATCCTGACGCCTGGTCAGGGCTGCGCCAAGGCATACTCCCATTTCAAGGGCAAACAGTGCAACCTGACCTTCATCAGACAGCAACCACTTAACTGCTCTCTTAGCAACCTTGCTGGTTTCGTAGATAGCGATCTTGGTGTTTTCTTTTGCTTTGTCGAGAACACGATCAATTTTAGCCATGATAGCTCCTTTAGTAAAACAGTGTCATTACCACGTGACAAGAATCAGATAAGCTGAATTACTTATCTGTGTTTTACTACACATATTAATATAACGAGGGTCTTAGAAATTTTACGAAAAAAAAAGAACCAGCATTGCTGCTGGCTCTAGAGATTATGATTTACGACTGAAAGAACTAGGTGCGATGATTACGTTCGAATTCAGCATTGCCTTCCTTAATCTCGTTAGCCACTCGATTATCTTCACGCATGCATGCATTCTCAGTTTCACCACGCTGGAACTTGGTAAATGCTTCGGCAATTTCCACCGTAGATTCCTTAAGCACAGAAATCAGCTGAGGCAGAGACTTGATATTCTCAATAACCTCTTCTGCGGAATATTCGGTTTCAACTTCCAAGGCAGTACCTTCTCCGAGGTTCAAGACTTGGTCGCCCCTCTTAACTTCGAGGGACGAGAACTTCAAACTAAAACGGGTCTTCATGATTGACTCCTTGAGCAAGACGTTGTCGTTACCACACGACTAGAATCAGTATAACGGAATTGCTATACTGTGTCTTACTGCACATCTTAATATAATACGGATCTTAGAAATTTTACGGTAAAAAAAAAATACTAGCCGAAGCTAGTATTTTTATTATTCGACATTTTTAGCAATTTGTCGTTTAATGGTATTCTTACGAGTATCAAAATTATACTTTAGCTTTCCAATACCAATTTCAAATATATCATACACAGGATAGATTTTATTTTCATCCTTACAACGAATTCTTCCTATAAGCTGTGTAAGTAATATATCTGACGTATTTGATGTACATAGAATCATAGCATCTATAGAAGAGTCAATAGCAGAATTTAAACCTTTTTCAGTAGATAATACTATGGGCTTCTTTAACTCTTCAGACCTAGCCTTAGGTCTTATCATGGTAGTGAAATTTCCAACTTCATACTTGCCCCGATAATATTCATAAATATCTTCTTTAAGGTTAGAGATTAATTCCAATGTACCAAGAATAATTGCTATATGAGCTTCAGGATTTTCTTTTGTTATCTCGTCAATAGCATTAAGTATACCAAGCTTCAGAGATTCATATGCAGTCTTATTATTCATGACATAATCTGAATATGAAGCTAGTTTTACACCTTTTTCAATAGTAAACTTTGTTTTCCATTTCTTGTCAATATCGTCTGTCTTAAATGGTCTAGGACGATATGTTATAAACCTCTTGGTTTCTACAAAATTATTATTCGCAAAAGATGCAAATGCAGGTATAATTTTATAAAATAATTTCTTTTCACTTCGATCAGTCTTTCCAAGAGTAGCAGTAAGATATAATGTAAACTTAACTTTTGTATACATTGATATCATAAACGCAGATAGCATTTCTAGATGCGCTTCATCTATAATATTTAATCCTATTCCTAGAGTCTTATAGATCTCGTCTATTCGCTTTTCGCCATCTGGTTTTGCTGCAATATTCGTAAATGTACGATGCACTGTAATGAATATCTTATAATTGTCTGCTTTTTCTAAAATCTTTTCAATAGGATGACCTTCTCCTATAACACAGATCTCTTCAGGTTTGATATCTGTAAATTTTAGAATGTCTTTCATCCAAGGCGTTTCTATCATTGATAGCTTATGAACAAAGATATTTGTCTTAACACCGAGTTTAGCTAGGGCTTTTATAGCAAGATATGTTTTTCCTTCACCTACTGGCAAGTTTAGAATCTTTATAGATTGATCAAAATATCTACTACCATTAGGAAACATATACTCTAATGCAGAATATTGTAATTCACTTCTAGGCTCTGCATCTATATTTACGTTAATTCTTTTAGGATTTATAGAGTCAGAAATATAGACGGGCGCAGCACTATTCAAGTCCTGTATTAATTCATTCACAACTTGTTTACTTACAAATCTTGGAATAGATACTGCATTGTGCCCGTCTATAACCCTGTTTACCATTCCTCGCCATAAAGGACAAGGATATGCAGCATAATCATCATAGACTGTTAGTAATTTGCTGAGCCTATTTAATACAGCAATACTTGGGTCTAAGATGTCTATTCTATTATTCCTTAGAATAATCTTTGATGGGAGGAGTGGTGAGTTCATTTATTTATCCTTTTTAGATTCAGAAGCTGTAGTCATTTCTTTTGGATACTCTTTACGAGCATCATAAAATTCATTGGCTACCTGTAGTTCTTCTTCATCTTTCTTTTTCTTCTTGTCAGACATAACTGATATTCCTTTATGGATTATCTTCTCTATCATCGTCATCATCTGTTGCATGAAATGCACTTTTGATGGCGTCGGCAACCATACCGAAAGCCTCCTTAAAGAAATATCCACCTACTTCTTTTCCGAGGTCTTCAGCACGATCTTCTATTCTTTTCTTTCGTCTAGCCATAGTTTTTCCTATACGAAAAGTCGATCAAACACACCAACTTTACGCTTCTTGTAAGTTTTAGGGTTGTTTAACTGTTTCTTAAGCTGTTCAAAGCTTAAAGCAGTCGATAGATTGGGCTTCTGAATAATAGCCTGCGACACACTCTTAACTTCAAGATCTATATCTAGATCGGCATCACCAAATTCAGGTCTTTTTTCTGTATTAGCATCAAATATCAAATTTGATAGAATTACTTCTGCATGTACGGACATGAGGTTGATCTTTGTTTCATCAAGTTTATCAATGAATGATCCAAATATTCCGCAAATGTCATTACCAAATCCATCATGGTCTGACTTACTAATAAGTTCTGTAAGACTATTCAGTGCTGCATTAAGTTCTATATTCTTAGTCTTGATTTTAAAGCATGGTTCATTTTGCTCAGGTTCGAATTTTATCGTTTGAGACTCATGAGCATACTTCTTAATCTGTGGTTCCATTAAGAATAACTTCTTTGGAGAGTTTATTTCTAAACTTCTACCCCTATTAACCACGAATATATGCTTTACATAAAGATCTCCATCATCATCTTCCATGATATCATTAACTTCAAATGAGATCTTTGATGTTTCTAGACAAGGTATAATACAATCCTTGTCAACTTGGAATACTGCTGCAAAAGCTTCACCCCAGTCAATCTTAGGTGTTCTAGCACTTAACAAATGCTTTGCACTAAGAAGACGTTGTGTTAATGGGTTTGTCAATAGTAGAACAGCAACCATTCCTACATGATATCCATCTATAATCGTAGATAGCTTTCCATAGCATCTACGACATATACCTGTTTTACAATTACAAGTAATTGGCGAATAGATATCAATTTTCTTTCCTATAAGTTCATCGGCATCACATTGTTCAATAACGTGACCATTTTCCATGACTCTGCCTATAAGTCTATTAAAAGTATCTTTAGATTTAACTTCTATAGGCATAGTATATTTTGTATCGCAATATTCCTCTTTAGACAATACAGAATCTAGACACAATAGCGAAAGTTGTTTTGTAAGATAACCACTTTGTCTAACTTGATTGTGAGAAATAATCAATGCTTTTCTTGCACCTATTGCACAAGAATATAGATCTTGTCTATTCCTTAAACCACGAATAAATGATGTATTTATCGGATCTGGAATAATTGCACCTTCAAGATCTGGCTTTAATCCAATATTGACTATAGACTGACCTAGTTGTCTAGTACTTACAGCATTACCACGAATAAGTTCTCTATATACAGAAGGTGTCTCAGATAAAAACTTCATTGCTTCATCAATCTTGGAATTCACTAAGACTTCAATTTCATTAAAGTCTAGTCCTTCTGGTATTTCAAAATGCAGAAGGTCTTCAAATTCTTTATGTTCTTTAGCCATACGACCTAGCTCATAAAGATTTACAGTAGAGCCATGAATATATACGATTCTCGCCATATCATCGGTAAGCTTGGTAATGCTATCAGCAACTCCTTGTTTAAGGAACCCGATATCATTATTCTTTTCTTCATAGATTCTACTGATGTTATCTATATACGCATTAAGGTCTGTAGATTCTCTACTTTCAAAGAAGTAGGATAGCTGTAATTTAATACCAGCATTTTCCAAAATACGTAAAAAGTATCCTGATACTAACATCTGTCCTAAGGTAAACTTCTTAGAATGTTTTCCCTGATGGACATTACAAATTTCATCTTTGCGTTTAGAGAAATCGCCTGGATTTAGTAAATATGTCCTTAGATTCTCTAGATAATTTGACATAGTGTCTTCTGGTAAGGCACTATCATTTAGCTTATCTAGCCAGAGTTCGTTTATCACTATATAAATCTCCTATTTGGATACTTTTATTAATATAATCATGTAATAGTTAAAATTGTAGTATTTACTACTTTTTGATATTAGTAGTAATAGCCATAATCTTCACCTTCAGTATCATGCATATAAATAAAGCTTATACTAGATCCGTGTGTAGGACTATTCTTAATATTTTCAGCTTTAGTTATAAAGTAAAAATCCTTATCAGTCTGAATAGCAACTTCAATACTATCATCTGGTATTTGCGGAAGGACAGTATCAATACCCTTAATGGTAATATATTTTCCAAGTGCTATTAAATGAGCTTTGTATGGATATGCTCTCGCAACATCTTTAAGTCCATTATCATCAGATTCAAGAAAGTAATCATTATTACCACTATCATCATTTTCATCTAGTACATATAGTTCAAAATATTTATCTTTCTTATTGTAGATATAAATACCATCATCATAAATATTTGGAATTTCTGTACAATAGAACTGACGAAATTCAGGATCATTACCCCTGTAGACTGTAAAATTCGTTTCTGCATTTTCGTATTTAGTAATTCTACCTGTAAAGATATCTATATATGTACTATAATTATTATCTAATGTAATTTCAGGAAAATACGTTGTAATACCACTTGCCACAAATTTTTTATCTTTTTGAAATGGAAAATCTTGTGCGGTTTGATATGGAAGTAAATCTGAGTAATTAACATCTACATCATGCGGATCTTTCCAATATTGCAATTCTGCCAAGAATTCTTTGCTAAATGCCGGAGTAAATTCAAATATACCTCCAACAAAGGAATCTTCCATAGGCTCGCATTCATAATCTGTATCGCCTGGATGATATAAAAACTTAAGAGAAGAATTATCTTTTGTAATCACAATCCCTTTAAAATTGCTAGGTAATTTTGTTTTAATTTTATAAGTGTGTATATTTGCCATATTTGTTCCTTAATAGTTAATTAAGCTAATTATAATATAAAAAATAAAGATAGAGCAAACGCTCTATCTTTATTAATAAACTATTAAGCTTCAGATTCATTACCAACGTTTTCAGTCTGGAGGCACTGAATCGAGGCAAAGCTACTAAGCACACTGGCAGCATAGTCGAGAACACCAGCACCAAACCAACGGTCTGCTGCAAAGCTCTGTTCGACCTGAACAGCTTCCTGCGTACCCTGAGAATAGTTAAGATGGTTTCTCTGAATCTTAAGCGGCATAACATTGGTGTAGTACGTTGCATCTTCAATATCAAGAGAGATATCACGAGCAGTTGTACCAACCTTACCAGCAGAAGGCTTTAAGACAACATAAAGCAATTCGCCAGTATGGTTACGGGCAGAATAGTCAACACCATGTTCAGCACAATACGGAGCATAACCAGAGTGAGGGTCACGAATTGACGACACCCAGTAGTTATAAGCACCAGTCACTGGAGAACCAGAGAATTCATTGTGCGACATTGTGAAGCCAGTACCCTTAGAACCCATAATGCCAGCAAACTGAGATTCATTAGAGGTGAAACCTACCTGTACAGACACAGGAGAGATTTCAATATCATCGTTACCTTGGAATGACTTAAGATTCTTTTCAGTAATCCCGGCGAACCAAGGGAACTTTTCTCTAAACCATTTCGGTAAAACAATCCACTTAATAAAAGCAAAACCATTAACAAGTGGATCCATAGGGAGGGTCTTTGTATTAAAAGAACCCGTATAGAAAGTACCAGTATCGACGTTTTCGGTATTAGCCACAGCGAAAGTCTGTCCGGAAGCTGCCACACGGGTAAGACCGAAAAGTGTACCTTTTCCTAAAGATGTAGGCATAAATTTTCCTTTTTGTGAAAGTTAAAAGAAGGGGATAGGATCAGGATCTCTCAAGATCCTATCCCCAATTTCCGTTCAGATTAGCTAGCTCTATTCACGACAAATTCGAACACAAAGCGTTCCATGATGTCGATGAAGGCTAAATCAACCTTAACTCTACAGATCTTCTGTTGTCTATCATATGCAGAAGCAGAGACAACCGGGCTGATGTATTCATAACCACCAGCAAGCACCTTATTATTGGCAATATTATTAAGAGCTTCCTGGAGATGACCACGAATGTCATCCGTAGAGAATTCCATACGATAATTACGTGCTTCCTGTTCCATCTGTCTCTTAAGCTTCAGAAGCGAACGAACAGCATGAATCATAGACAACGGAGAAGTAATCTTCTGTGAAGTATTTTCCGTAGCGAACATGGTCGCCTGAGTGTCTTGTTCAATGTAGTTGATCTGATTCTTATACAGTTCAGTCTTTTCAGGTTCGGTCGGGAGCCAAGATACATCGCGGAAGCCCGCAATTGTACCACGACGAGGACCAACAAAGTTATAGATTTCTGTATAAGCAGCATCGTTCTGAGGAATCTTAGTAGCAAGGAAGAAAGTCGGCGTAACACGCACAGGCTTACCTGTCCATTCATCATTGATTCCAAGAGTCTGAGAGAAGATAGACGTAAAGTAAGTATTATATTGCATCTGATCTTTACGCTTAGCAACAGCTTGAGAAGCATTTGCACAATCATGGTTCATATCAAGAATAGTGACACAATCACCTCTTGTAAGAGCAGCAAGATCGCTCATGGCATTCTTAACCGTGATATCATAGTTCGCATCCAGCATGACATCAAACACACAAGTCTGTGTATTGGTGACGATAGGATCTGTTGTACCATTATAAGCACGAGTCAAAGCCTGAGTTAGCGTAGAATTGGTGATAATTTCATCTGTTTCAGGATCGATGGTTTCATAACCCCAACCATTACCTCTAGAACCACCAGCCAGATAGAACACAGCGTTCGAATCGACGGTGTTGTAGTAGAATTCAGAAACAAACGGATCGTTATAAATAACTTCACCAGTAGAGTCAGTCAAACTAGTATCCAGATGGCAAAGCTGTGCATCATAACCAATAGCGGACATAAGGTCTGTATATGCAACATCTACAAAATCAGTTTCCTTATAATTATCGCCAAAGGTAGCTGCATTCAGTTCATCAAGAGTAATCTGGTTGAAAATGTACTTAATAACCTTATCGGTGTTCGGCACAATTTCATTACCATCTTCATCCTTAACGGCATCACCATTAGCATCTGTAATCTTGAGCTTCGTATCAATGAAGTTCTGGAGATTATCATAGTTGGCAACACAGGTCAGGTAAGAAGAATAACGGTTGACCACATCTTCAATGAACAAGCTTTCCTTGGTACCAGAAATAGCATCTGGATCAAGAGCCACATCAAAGGATTCACGCACAATTTCAGAAGTATTGCTCTTCTCAATCACGGAGAGAGTAAACATACTCCAATCAGGATAAGTATTATTGTACGCATTTTCATAAGTAAGCGATACAGCAAGTCTATTGTACCAAGGACCAGAACCCTTAGGTAAGAATCTAGCAAATTCGACAAAGCGAGTGCTAGACAGACGCATATCTGCAGCATCAACAGTCTGAATATTCACACGATTTTCATCAACGACATATCCACGCTTGAAGTCAGCAGGAGTTGCACCTTCATGAGCGATATTGTCCTTGCTACGATCAGTGAAAGCTGTAGCGCAGAAGCCAATAGCCTTGTAAGTATTTTCAATGTAGGCACTATTAGGAACGAAACCAGAATCTTCATAAGTAACCTGATAGTTCTGATTCTTAACATATTCGCTAATAGAGATAGCCTTAAAGGAGATGAGTTCAGTAGTGTCATCCAAAGAAATGAGTGTAGCACCATTTGCAGTGGAGTAGAAGCTGAGCTTAATGGTGAGATTATAAGAATCACCAGAAGATGTAGCACTAATAGCTGGAGCAATATTCCAAACAGGAACAGCATAGTTGTTCTCACCAGTAGGAATAATTACATCCTGATTAGCGGCATTTTCAATCAGCTTTGCAAACACTTCAGGAACTTCGATACCTTCAATAACGAATTCAGCATCTGTATTAAGAGCATTACCTTCTTCAGAGCTGTAAAGACCAATAGCCTGCAGATCAGCATCCGTAGAAGATGCAGCGAAGCCCTTAGTCTCTTCGTCAATAATAGATTCTCTGTACTTCTGTCCAAGATTTCTGATCTGAACATCGGCAAATGTATCTGTAGCCTTCAAAGAAGCCTTAATCTTCTTAAAGCCTTCCTTTTCAGATTCAGAAGATTCGAACTTAAAGAGCGGAGCAAGATAGCTCAAAGCTCTAACAGCCTTGTTGAAGTCAGCACCATTACCCTTAGCATTGAAACTAATTGTAGCAGTTTCATTGAAAATGGTTTCAGTGTTCTTCACCATAGATTCGAGGACTGTGTCATTGGTGAGTTCACCATTAGCAGTAACCGGTTTTCTATCTTCTGACTTAGTTTCGTTAAAGATTTCAATATCATCATTGGTCATGTAGAACCCATAAACAGGTTCGCCATTGGACGCATAGTTGACATTGTAGGTCTTTACACGTTCGTAAATACCAGTAGACGGAACATCAGTTTCCTCAATTTCACGAATCTGAGCATAAGACGGAGCATTGTAGTTGTAATAACGAATATAGTTCTTCGTCATTGCAGCAGTCTTATATGGTGTACCATCTTCATAGAAGACTTCATAGCAGTAATGCCATTCAGCTTCAGAATTCATAACGGTAAGCTTGAGATTCTGATTTATCAAGCCAAGATTCTTGAAGGCGTAGCTAGCATCTTCAAAGGTCTTTTCATAGCATGGACCATAAAGGCTCGGATCCATTGTACCAAGCTTATTAAGATCTTCCTGGCTAATGGCAGAAGAACCAGCGGTTAAGCCTTGGTTATTGCCATCCTGAATACCAACTGATCCACCACTTGTTTCAGCATAGACATCACCGATTGCAGTAGCTGTAAATGCAGCATTAATATCTTCAGCAATAGAAGCATAATCTCTGTCTTCAGTAACAGCATAAACAGCTTTAACATACTTAGGAACAGAGAGAATATTGCTACCAACCACAACGGCGGTGTCTTCAGGAGCAGTTTCATATGCAGCATCGAAACCAGAAGAAGCCTGAAGAATATAGTTAACTGTAAATGTATCATTGTTAGTAGAAACGTCCCAGCCAATAATATCAGGGGTCTGGTCAACTAAGATAAGGAATGACTGATAGTCAGCGGCAGTAAAGAAAGCTTCGTACGCAGAAGCATGAGCACCTTCACCGGGGAAATGACGAATGATACCAGTATCAGTCTGGTTTGTAGGATTGTAATCCGCGATCGTCATTCTGGCATACTTGCCAACAGAGAAAGTATCGTATTTCTGTTCACCACGAAGATGAGCCTTAGCACCGTTAGCAAGAAGATTATCAGCATAGCTCATACCAAAGTCAACAGTGACTTCCTTCTTGACAGCCAAAGCTTCCATAGCGGCTTCATTATCATCAGATAATCCATTACCTCTATTGTAAAGGCTAATGGCATCCTTAGTCATAGTTCCGAGTTTGCTTTCAACACTCAGAATAGCACCGGTTTCTTTATCAGTCTTACCGGCATAGAATTTTTCAACAGGAATTGTCGTTCCAGTAGAGAGACCACGAACAAACTTGCGGTTATCATCTTCGGCAGCAACATCTAAATTCCAAAGTTTGACCTGGTCAGAAGTAAGGGTTAAATTCTTGTATTCCTCTTCATCATTGGTATAGGTTTCTGCATCATTGTAACCAATACCAAGAGATAATGAAGCAAATGTTTCATCATCAGGAACAACCCTAATTACCCATAGGCCACCACCAGCACGGAGCCAGTTCATGGCATTCATTCCTGCCTGACCCCACTTCGCAAAGTTAGGTTCACCAAGAGTGAAGATAAATTGGGATGCACTAGATATATACATAGCCTCATTAGGCGCACCCTTCTCCGCTTCCAAAGCCACAAACATGTTGTTAAGACCAGCAGCGGTCAGCACAACACTTGACGTGTCAATAATCTTGGAAGTTACAGACGGATGGAGATATTTAGGTTCTGTACTCATATATTTCATCCTTTTAAGTTAAATTTAATAGCGAACATCGCTACGTAATAGAATATCTAATGATTAGTTGACGGGATATTAAACAAAAGTATAAACATTATTAGTTTGATGGATTAATCCCACATTAAGATTAACATTAATTCAAAATAGGGTAAGCCTTAGCTTACCCTTTTAATTTTAATAATAAAGCATTTCTTCAGTTGGAGGAACTTTATTCTTTTTACCAAGTTTAGAAATAGTAATGGATGATGCTAAAGCAGAATTAATATCTTCAAAAGCTATAGCAGAAAATACTGATGTGGCTTTAGGAATATCACCAATTTTAATAGTAGCATATCCATTTTCATTACCAGTCTTTCCAGCAATGAATCTATATGGCGTATTAAGATCATGTTTATCTCTAGCTAATTCGGACATCGTCATTTCTGAAATAAAATCAGGAATGCCTAAACTAGCTTTATTAAAAGCCATGCATTCATTTACCAAAGAAGGTAATGTAGAATATTTAATATCTTGCGGAAGTTTACCATTAATTAAAAAATTAACAAACTTGTTTAATTCATCTGTAGATGCAACATGCATAGAAGAATTAATAAAAATATCACCATTATATACGGTATATACGCTAAATTCTTCAGGTTCTTCATCTGGATTAAATGATCTTATTGCCTTAGATACTTCAGAATATTTAAACCCAAGGCTAATAGGAATATTTAATTCATATACCTCCGGCTTAGAATTTTCATTTGGATAGATCTCTAAGTATACAAATCCCATTGCATAAATAGTATCACCATTTTCAGATGCAAGATTTTTGTCAAAATAGTATGATCTAATGTATGTGCATATCTTATAAGCATCACACATATATTCATTATTTACAAGTTTAATTCCATTCATATTGGTATCCTTTTACAATACGAAGTTGATATATGGTAAGCCATGAAGCTTACCATATATCTATAACTTAAATTTCAGGATGATTTGAAATTTCGTTAAGTACAGTTTCATTAAAAGACTGCATAGCTGGAATAATATGCTTCATGCAGTTAAAAGATGAATCGTCTTCAGCATAGAGTTCTTCACCACCATGCTTATAGAATAGACCAATAAGATTACAATTAATAGCAATCTGTTTTACGTATCTTGCTCTTGTAGTCCAGCCATCTTTAGTAACAAGTGCATCAATAGCTAGAACTAGATGTCTCCAGAGATTCTTAGTAACATTTGGTACAAGTTCTACATTCTTAAGAGAACGAATATCCGGGAACTTTTCAGAACTCTTAGCAAACTTTTTACTCAGACGTTCATAAGCTCCATCTTTAGCATTAGATCCCTTCTTAGCAGTAGCCTTACTAAAATAAGCATTATTTTTACGATACTTTACAAGGCCTTCATCAACATATATCTTTTTAATAGCATCTAACTCAAAAGCATCCTTAAGCATAGAAACAATATCGGCATTTTCTTTAGGAACATTGCCTTCTTGCATAGCTTTAAGAGTTAAATCAGAATCATCATACATTGCAGAGAATACTTTAAAAACATCTTTAAAAGTATGCTTCTCTAGTACTTCTTGAGACTTCTGTATATATTCTTCCGGATCTTCACAGTCTATATCATTAAGCTCTTTTTTCATAGCTTTAATTTCAGGCGAAGATTCCTCTTCAATAACTTCAGCATCCATAGCTGTAGCAGTATCTAACTTGTATTTTTCTAAATCCACTATATTATTACCATCAGATACAACTTCAGGTTTAATAGCTTTATTTTCTTCGTTGGTGGGAGAATTCATAATTATCCTTGTTTTGCGTATGTTTTAAATAGTTTAGACCTAATCTCCATTACAATCATAGAGAATATATCTGCAGAATTTTCGGGATCAGTCTTTAAGTTTCCAAAATAACGAGAAGATAATTCCTGCACAGAAATTAGTTCAAGATTTTCTAGAATCACAGCATTATGCCAATAATCTTCAAGATTCTTAGTAATTTCTATTACAGGATCATTTACTTCATATTTGCCTTGAATAATTTCAGATACTACATTTTCCATCTTATCAAGAATAAGAGCAATACCTGGATTTTTTAATTTCTTTCTTTCTGTCTTTAGAGATAGATCCTTACGGTCACCATTTGGCTTAAGATCTGATATGATATCATTTAAATTATCTTCAATAATATTATAGATATAATTGCAGATATTTTCATACCTATAGACCACAAAGAATTCATATAAAGCTTGAAGCAATTCTCGACCTTCAGTATACATCAAGTCTTCTGAAAGATTCAAAGCAGTACTATTAGGATCTATACCCAAATAGTTCTTAAATGTCGCAAACATTTCATGCATGCATTGAGACATGAATAGCTTAACTGTATTAGCCTCTTCAAATCTGCTTTCTTCTTCAGATTTATAATTAAGTAGAGATAATTGCGATAATACAGATGAGAGTTTGTCATCAGCAGTACCATAAGAAATCTTATCAAGATTTGCTAGCTGCTCTTGAAGTGCAGAATATTCAACTTGAATATCTGAGTTTATCACAAAAGATGGGCTTAATAACTGGCTTGATACTTTTTCTTCAAACTCATCATAAGTTTCGTTAAGTTTCGCTTTCATATATCTACCTATTTAGATTAAAAATATTCTTAGCTTTATTCTTAGATTTAGTTTTGGAGACTTCCGCGGAGTCTATTCTAGTTATAAAAGACCTAGAAGGTCTCACTATAATTCGTGTAGGATCATCTTCTTCATCCTTCACTAAATTGTTTTTCCTGATGTATATTCTATTTTTGAAAAAGTTATAAGTAGAACAAGTCATAGCATAACGTCCAATCAAAAAAGAAAAGACATTATCGTCATGACAACCATCGGCATGTTCAATTTTACCAGTATTCTTTCTTTCCATAGTCTTAAGCTCTTTATTAATATTCGGTAAGACTATATCTTCTGGATTTTCATTTACTATCTTAAATAGCATATCTATCATAACATCACGGCTTTTGGGCGTAGTATCTATACCATAAACACGCTGTTTATTATCACTGATATCTTTGAACTTTTCGCCTGGTTTTACTTTAGACTTATCTTCATAGAATAATCTCATACGAGTCGAAGGCTTTTTAGCTAGCTTCTGTATTATAGCTAGACCATAAGAGTTTCTTTCTATAACTATACATGAATTAACAAAGACTTTTGTAGCAATATATTCAATGTAATCGCCAAATTCATCTACATCAATTCTATTATTTGCAAAGAATCCTATAGGCTTACCCGTTATCATACTAAATACGGTCATCACAGAACTATCAAGGCCAAGACCACCAGAACAGTCATTAGAAAGCATTACTGGTTCATAGAAATCTATTGGCTCCATTAAATAAAGCTTTCTGCCTTTAAATCCAGTATTAAACGGTATGAATTTTTCAAATGGAACTGTATATGCTCTTACTTGTTCAAGTTCGTCTTCAGAGAACGGAGAGTTATCGGATGATAATGTCCATTCAAGATCTATTTCTCTTTTAATGGTTAATTTATCATAGTTACAAAGACGCTTTTGTTCTTCATACCATTTTTCGTCTTTACCAAGTTGTCTCCAAGAAAATTCTATATGTACAAAGTTATTCTCAGAATGATCATGGACATATTGAGAAAGTTGATCTTCAGGGCAATCATATACTTCTTTCTCATCAAATGGCATAGCCATATCAAACATCATCTTACAATATTGACCTTCTGGAAGGTCTATAGAATTTGGAGTAGTTGTAAGGATCTTAAAACTTGGATTTCCATTTTCAAGAGCTACTTCTCTAGCCTTAGATACTGCAAATGTAGAAGCATTATATATTACTTTATTATAAGGAGTGAATGCCCATTCATCGCCCCAGAAAATAGGAACGGTACAACCACGACCAAGCTTGTCAGCAACATCTGCAGAATTTGCACTAGGCATGACTTGAATTTCATTACCACGCTTAGACAAATAGAATATTTCACTATTGTCTTTATCTTCAACTGCAGTAGAATCTTTAAGCCAATATGGAATATAAGGATCAATAAATTCGGTAATACGTTTTAAATTTAAGGATGCATCAGATTGCTTTTTATTGAAAAGAAGAATATTGCTATTCATTGCACCGAATCTTAATAACCAATCAAAAATAGCTGCTGCACCAATAGATTTACCATTTTGACGGGGCATCATTAAGGAGGTATCTATATTATGTAATACACAATATGTTAAAGCTAAATTACCACGATTAAGAATATATCTTGTAGTACCACCGGGTACTTTAATTGTACATATTTCACGAAGATAGTACCAAGGATTAATAATACATTCTCTCAATACTTTTGCTTTAATCCATTTATCAGGATTTTTCATAGATAATGGATCAATGTTTGCAAGATCTTTATCATATAAAGCCAGAAAGAACTTATTGTTCTTAATACCCATACTTTTTAGAAACTTATACATCTTAAGAAAAGATTTATTTTTAGTTTCTATTTGGTAATATACCTGATCTGGCATCATCATCTGTGGTTCAAATACTTCTGACATAAAACCTCAATAAATAACGATAAGAGAATGTCTCTTACCGTTATATCTCATTATTTATGGTGTCTAAATGATTTATCTGAATGGATAACTTTATTAGATACTTTCTCTAGATCAATATTTCTTTCTTCCGAATTCTTAAAAGTATAATCTATACTACCCTCTGGAGTAAAGCATATATTGACATAACCATGGTAATCATCGCCATACTCTATCTCAATCATATTATTTGAGGTAATGCCCATCTCCCAATCTTCAGTATCAACTCCTTTATTTTCAACTCTATCTAAGAAATCTTCAACAAGCTTAAATACTTTTTCAGACGGCTTTTCACTGTATGTTTTATATTTTTCGAGTACTTCTCGAATGTATGACATGGTTTTAATCCTTAAGGTTAATATGTAATATACATTATTAAGTTATAAAGGTTATTCTTACTTTATAGCTTATGTCTTTATAAGGATAAGTCTAGCCTCATAAGATACTGAATCTGAATCAAAATTACAATGGTCTAACATATTGAGAACCATTGAGATTTGTGATGATAATCTGTGAGCAGTTTCATATGCGATAAAGTTCTTATTATTTTTTTCAAGAAGTTCTTTATTAATCGGAAATGTCAGTGGATTATATGATGCTTTGACATTTCCATCATCATCGTATTTATCATCATCAGGTACGTCCTCATACAAATCTGTAATTAAATAGCATCCCAATGCAGTATAAATACTCTTTAGCTCAGTGATATAGTTGCTTTCAATTTTATTTAGTAAGTGCGATAAATATTTAAGATCTATAGATCTAATATCATTATATCCTTCATCTAAATTTTTAAATATCATCTTGAATTCCGAAGATAATGAACTAGAATCTTCCATATCTGCTAAACTTTCAATATTAAGATCGCCATAAATACTTAAGCGTTCAAGATCATATTTAAGATCTTCATTAATACAACTAAGATCACAATTTTTATTTATGCAAAATAAATGCCAATTGTTTTTATTTTTTTCTTTATATTCTATATAGACTTCTGTATAAGATGACATATTGTACCTCTTTATTTAATTAAATGTAAAAAATATAGAATTACCATTTAAGGTAATTCTATATCTAAATTATTGAGCAGCACTAAGCATTTCATTGAATTTTGATTTTAATTCATTTAGGTATTGTTCAGCTGCTTCTTGATTGTCAAATGGTTTTAAAGAAGCAAGTATATTATTGTAACAGAATGACATGATTTTAGAAGATAACGTTATATGATTTGTAATTGCTTCTCTACGTTTACTAACTATATCTCTGCACGCGTCAGTAAGAACCTTAGAATCAAGACCTTTTTCTTTTGCTTTATTTTCTATAGAGTCTATGTTACGGGCAACATTTTCCATTTGATGTTCATTAGATGCTTTTATGTGTTCAAGTTCTTTACCCATTCTTTCAAGAGTCATATTTATACTCTCAATCTCATCTAAATGACGATTTCTGTTTGGATATGCTTTTACTTGTACAGCATTAATTGAATCTTTTATAGATTTAATGTATTCATTCTGAGAATTTGCTTTTTCCTTTTCAACAATATTGGAAAATTCTTCAAGAATTTTATTTATATTGCCTGCATCGTTTTGCTGCATAATAGCATCTTCAAATTTAAAAAGTGTAGCGTTAATATTATTGAATCTTTTTACTACAAAAGAATCTGGAACATAATCTATGTTGGCTATATAATAAACCATAGAAGAACTAGACCCAGCTGCTTCTGTAGCTTTATTTTCTTCATTAGGCTTAGCATTAGTATTATTTTCTTCACCAGGTTTGCCAGAAATCTTCTCTTTAATTTTCTGATACATTCCTCTAATAAAAGAAATAAGCTTATTAAATAAATTGACAATAATATCTTTAACTTTAAGTGCAAAGGCTTTTAAAGCTCCACCAACTTTCTTAGCAACATCTGCCAATCCTTCATTGGCAATAATAGAATAATAATCAATATTAAGGCTACATAATGTAGAATAATATTCCTGTGATGAATTCATTATAGTATTCATGAGTTCAAAATAACTACAAGTTTCTGTAGCCATAAGATTATGACGTAAATGATCTAAATACATAAAATCCTCTTTAAAAATATTTATAATAATATGTAAAAAAAAAAATAAGGGAAATATTATCCCTTATGGTTGTACAATTGTAGCACTATCAAAATATAATCCGGGATAAGACCATCCCATATTTGCAAGTTTCTTATATAATTTCTTGCCTTTATCTGTAAGCTTAAAATCAAATAATTCTGTACTATTTGCTAATACCCAAGTGAATTTACTATCTGAATCAAGTGGCATATATGAAGAGTATGCAAGCTTCAAACAAAAACCTTTAGCTTTTGCTGCTTTCATAATCTGAATAGCAACTTTTGCAAGAGATACTGAAGCTTTGCAAGCATTAAATGTCTTAAAAGGCTTATTCTCATATACAACATAATTGCTAATAGTACCGACAATTCCAAAATCGCATTCGCTATTTAGACCATCGGTACCACCACGTAATTCAATATACTTCTTGGATAACTTTTCAAATTTTTCAATAAGATCAGATCCAGCAATATCTTTTAAAACCGGAATAGGTATACACATTGTTAGATCATCTTTTGTCATAAAGAATTTATCTTCTATTTTAACCTTTGAAGACATAGGGCTTTTTCTCCCTTACTAAAAGTGTCTTATTAATTAAATAATGGCGAAGGACTTTAGAATATTTCTTAGGAATAGCCTTGGGTATAATCTCATTATTTTCCAATTTCTTTTGCCAATAAAGCCAAGAATTATATTCTACGCCATAAATCTCTTTAAAATCTTGTCTATATACTATTAACTGATTCTTAGCTTTTTCTTTATGTTTTTGATAAAATCTAGCAGCTCTAGCTGCTTGACTTTCTTTAGGAGTAAGTTTTGGCTTTGGTGCTGGTGTTGTCACATTCTTTTGAATAGCCAACATCTTTTCCCAAGAACTAGCAGTTTTCATTTTTGCTATTTGTTGTGCGGTTAACTTTTTTGTCATGTATTTTCCAGTATTCCAGATAGAAGTTGATTCCTGATTGCTTCTAATGTTTCTTCATTAAAATCAATAGTATCTCTAACATTACTTAGATCGCTTAAAATTTGAGATCTTCGATCATGTTCTCTTATAGATTCGTCACTAAAATAATCTGCATATTCTTCTAAGGCTGTACGTGTGTTTATATAATGCCTAGTGGATAAAAATTCTAATAAACCAAGTGCACATTTGTCACATAGTACATTATTACGATTTAGTGGTGTCATATTTCTATTTGAAAGTATCATAAATGTACCTTCATTAGCTTTTAATCTGGCACCACATATACAAAATTCTTTATTAATCGTCAGGTTTTCCGGACGAAATATGTTCTTCTTTTTCAGTTCTTCTGACATGATGAGTATTCCCTGCTATAATAAGAGATGTAATAATATATGCAATCAAAAATCTATATGCCCAATGAATATCAAAGATTATTCCAACAAACTTGTAAAATATATAAATTATGCATGACAAAACTAGAATAAGATTCAGTTTAGGAATCCCATACTTTTCAACGCACTTTATATTTTCATCATTCTTATTTTCCATACTTCCTCGCAAATGAAAAATTAATGAATCATGGAGAACCATGATTCATTAATTAATATAAGAGTCTAATTAGACTTCCGTGTCAGTCGGGAGGTAGCTAGAAGTACCAGCGAAGCTATATTCACGATAGCTGTTGTTGGTAATCACGATACGGCCCTGGCATGCAAGGATCTTCTCAAAGGCATAACGTCTATGAGCAATGATACCCGGCACGTTCTGAGCATTCGGGTTGAGGTAGCCGTTACCCGGCTGTTCAACCGTGAAGCTGTACGGGAAGAACTTCATCGTCATCTGGTCTTCAGCAGTCGGGATGAAGTACACACGGAGGTTGCCCTGCGGAACGTTCGGAGAGGACACAACGTTGTAGTTGTAAGCACCACGGAACGTACCAGTAGCATACTGCGTAGGAACGCCAGCCATTTCACGACCATTACCTTCGAAAGACCAAGTCACTTCAGGAATGAGCATGGTATCGAGCGGGTTGCCGAGAATCACGAAGTAACCAACTTCGAAGTGGAGATGGTTAATGAGATCCTGAGCAAGATGATCGAGGACGATTCTGATTTCCTTTCTCCATTCAGAAGGCGGAATCAGAGTATTGCCAACCGGCTTGGCAGAGAACTTACGGATAAAGCGACCGTTAGACTTGGTAAGGAATTCATCTGTGGTTTCATCAATGAACTTGATACCATCAAGGTCAAGCTTCTGAGCGAGAGTATTGGAGATGATGTCAACAACCTTGGTCACACCAGAGAAAGAATACATCTTCAGAAGGTCAGTAATGTATTCATTCGGCACAGTGGCACTGATGTGCGGAGCAGTAGCGACATGCACTTCCTTATCAATCACGTCGAAGTTGACTTCAGTCGTGTAGTTGTTCATAACAGAGGACACGAAGGCATCGATAACAACGTATTCAACCTTGCCACCAACAGAAGTGATGGTGAAACGACCAGACTGGAGATCAGCTTCAGCAAAGATCGTATCAATGATTTCAACCTTAACCTTCGGATCGGCACCAGTAATACCGAGAGAAGCAGAATCAACTTCGAGCTCAAGACGAACGAGATCCTTGAAGGAGTTGTTACGAGTAGCCATGTTGATCTTGACTTCAGCAATGAGGTCAGCATCTGAAAGCTTCTCGCCATCAACTTCGATATCAGCAGCAGTCTTACCAGCAACAACAGCACCATTATAAATAACGGTAGAAGTCTTTGCAAACTTCACCTGACGGACAGAAATGTCACGGTCAAGTTCGTCATTGTCCCTAACCTTATCGATAGCTTCAGCATAACCATCATTGGTAGCATTAGTATCGAAATCGGTAGCAGTGTCCTTGCCGAGTTCGTCAAGGGTCTTACCAGTGAGCAGGTTCACAGAAGCGAAACCGCCGGTAAGAGCGATAGGAACATCCTTAGCAAGCTGGATCTTGGCAACAGCGTCACCAAACTTGTCGAGATCTTCAGGCACGAAGAGCTTCTTGCCATCAGAGTTACGGATCCACGGCTGGAGGTAAGTAATCGTGAACTTCGGCTGTTCGACAGCTTCAGTCGGAAGAGCCTTCGGCATAGCGAGCTTAGCCCAAGACTTACGAAGCATCGGGTTAGCAAGGTAAGACATCGGAGCGATGTTACCGAGAGAAGCAGATTCGAGGGCAACTTCACGGTTGTTGTTAGCCATGATCTTGAAGTTATCAGCATCATCCTGATTGAATTCTTCAGCAAGCATGTCAACGTAACGAGAGAAGTAAGAGTCGTCACGGAGAACTTCCTGGAAGCCATCACCGAAGATGTTGATGTCCTGAGCCTTAAATTCATCATAAGTATTATGAAGAATCTGGCTAAAGCCGTCATTGACGGACGCATTCGGGCGCGCAGCCTTTGTATACATAATAGCCATAGTATTACCTATATAGATTATTGTGTTTGCTTCCGGGGAAATCCTAAACTAACCCTATAGTCAACGTGTGGCTACATTTATAACGAGTTAGACAGAAGCGATTCTAATATTGAGTTAGATTGGAGTTGTGTAAAGTTTAATAATTTTGCGTCGTATGGCTATTATTTTAGAAATTTTCATAAATTGTATATAAATAAATAACTAAATAATTTACTTATAAAAAAAATAAAAGCTCTAATGAGCTTTTATTTTAAACTAGAGTATAATATTCGACAATATATGCTATATTTTCATTAGCATCAACACCACGCCAATAATTTCCATCTTCTTCAATGTCATCATCAGGTTCTATTGATCCTTGATCTTCAAGTTCTTTTATAGCAGTTTTAAATGCTCGCTTACACTGTTTTTCACCGCCTATAGCTACAATTCTTACATCAGGGTCTTCTCTACTTGCACCATAAGCTTTAACTATAGTAGTTACATATAGATGCTCTACATGTTTTTTATACATAAATGCAGATCCATCTAATCTATTTTCATCATGATATGCCTTAGCAGTATCTGAATCTAAACAGATAAAAGTATTTGGATCTTTAGTTACTAATGTTATTGATAATTTGGGCATAAAACATTCACTCCTATTTCATCATGTCTTTAATATATTCTAATGCCTTATCAAAAATCTCTTCATTTTCGCATACTCTTGTATCATAAAAAATACTTCCAGTTTCATATGCATTAGGAAATCCTAATTCTTCGAAGTAATTCCCTGCTTTACAACGACGGGAACTTCCCTGAAAATCAAACATGAAACCATGATCAGTTTCTGATTGCCTTACATGTAAACTACAACCTTTTGCTTCTACATTAATAGTCTTAAAAGGTGGTTGATCTATCTCATCTTTATTTTCGTCAACTTCTACTTTGAAGTATTTTGCAAGTTTATTTATATTTACCATAATGGCTCCTGGAATATATAACGAAATTGTTATACGATATTTAATATAAAAGAGATATAGGGACTACCTATATCTCTTCTAAATTATTTTTGAGGGTTTTGTTTTGCTTTTCTGACTTTTTCAAGCGCAGCAACAAACGTCTGAATTTTCTTATTAATAATTTCATATAATTCTTCAAGCTTTTCTTTATCTGCAGTCTTGAAATTTAAAGCCATAGCAAATTCAAGCTGACCAGATGTCTTAATTAATTCTTGCTTAATTCGAAGTACTACATTTCGATCTTCAATGCTTAAGGCATAATCTATGAACCCCTGCATACCATTAATAAGACTTTCAGTCATTGCAGCTAGTCTTTTATAATTCTTAAATAGATGAATTCTTTCACTTATATCCTTATTCTTTTCATCTTTTTCTTCTTCATTTTTATGTGGTTCAACATTACCCGAACCACCTGCTGGTGTAGAGCTACCACCGCCACCAGCATCTGGATCAGATCCTTTAGTGTAATCTGGATCATTACCTTCATCACTACCAGCATCTGGGTTGCTATCATCTCCACCTGCATTGGCATCAGGATCGCTTTCAGAATCTTTATCATTACCACCGGCATCAGGATCATTATTTTTATCATCATTGCCAGCATCAGGATCATTATCTGCGTCATCATCGTCTGCACCAGCATCTGGATCATTCGCATCTGCTTCAAGTGCATTAGAAAAAGTACTAGCAAATTCATTACTGAATTTATCTAACTCATTAGCAAAATTTATCGTTTTGGAGTTAAATAATTCCTGAATAGCATCTGAACGATCCATTTCGGACATATTCATAAAGTTGTATAAGAATTCATCATTCATAGTGTACCCTTGCAAAAATAATGTGCAAGAGAATTTCTCTCTTGCACTTTAGTTAAATTACTTAGACATCTTTTCCTTCAGAGCCTTAGCATTGCGGAAAGAAACGCTAGAGCTGGCCTGAATATCGACGTAGGTCTTCTTGATCGGATCATAACCCTTGCGAGCCGGACGATCCTGCTTCTTGAAGACACCGAAACCATCGATACGAACGGTCTTCTTTTCCTTGATATGATCAGTGACAGCATCAAAGACAGCCTTGATAGCGGTGGCAGCTTCAATCTGAGTAATCTTCAAAGTAGAAGCCACTGCACGACGGAGTTCAGTAGCCGGAGAATATTTCTTGGAAGTTTGCTTGTTAGCCATAATTGTATCCTTTGTTTTTGGATGTGAATGAATTTCAATTTAGTGTTTTATTCGTAAATAATGAATTTTATATTATAAATAGAAAATTCTTATTAACGAACATATCAATTGTTCAACCTCAAGGAGATACTCAATGAGTATGTTAACAGAATGGTATGCTCAATACCAGGCTAAAAATCCCGAAGTATTTAATGAGAATTTCATATTTAATAGAGATAAAGAAGAAAATATGAAATCCATCTTAGAATCCATAGCCATGGCTCTAGAATCTATTCCTAACATTAAGTTCACTGGCTGTGAAATTGAAGAGGACGAATCTAAGTTTACGGATTTGCATAAGATTGAAGAATCAAGATTGATCCAAGCAACCTTATCTTTCCATATAGAGTGCGAAGATTCTGCTACAGGTGAAATTGAGAAACAAGATGTATCTATAAAATTGTTATTACCCAAGCTTATAGATAATTTCTATTATAAGTTAAATGGGGTAAGATATTATGCCATTTATCAAATGATTGATAAAGGTACATTCAATATCAATAACGGCTACTCTCTTGGCCTCAAAACTATGTTAATGCCGTTTATGCTAAATCGTAACGACATTGAAATTATCGACCTAGAAGGTGAAGTTCATAAGGGTCGATTAATGGAACTGGATGTTTTTAGAAGAAAAGTAAATATCCTATTATACTTTATATCTGAATGTGGTCTTGAAGAAACATTACAGTTCTTTGGTCATCATGAATCTATTAGATTAAGTGATAGACCTGAATCTGAAGAGGACGAAATAGGTTTTGAACTGCGCAAGAAATTACTTTACTTGCATGTTAAAAAAGAATTCTTAGATGAGGATAATTGGTTTGTATCTTCACTAGTTCATCTCTTTATAAAGAGCAAATGTAGTTCCATAGAAGAAGCATCTCATCCCGACTTCTGGAATTACATCTTAGGTAAAATTTATACACCAAACAAAGACCAGGCAATTAAGAAAGCATATAAGATTCATTGTTCCGTCCGTCGTATTCTAGATAGTTGTACTGTTGAAAATATGGTACATGTTGATCCAAGAGATAAAAAATCTATCTATCATATCTTTAGATGGATGCTAATCTATTTCGATCAGTTATCTAGAGAAGACAATATGGATCTAAAGAATAAGCGCTTAAGACTTTTCGAATATATACTTTACCCGTTAACGAAAAAGCTTTCAACAGAAACGTACAGATGCTTAAATACAAAGAAACTCACAATGAAAACATTGCTGTCTATCTTTAGTAATATTAAGCCAAATCTATGTACAAGACAACTAATTACAAGCGAACTTCTTAGATATGTTAACTGTGTTAATTGCTTAGACTTATTCTCTTCTGCAATGAAAATTACACAGAGTGGGCCTCAAGGTTTATCTAGTACAAACGTACAGACAAGATACAGAGGTCTTCATCCGTCTTATATAGGTAAAGTTGGACTTCATGCAGCATCTGCAGGTGATCCCGGTATGGTACTGACTATGACGCCATTTGCCCAACTCGACGGTCTGTTCTTTGATAAAACGATTCAATATAGAACGGATAAGAACTTACCAGATGATATTCATCTTCTTGAGTTCTAATAAAAATAAAATAGCAGACAACTGCTATTTTATTTTTTCAGCAATATGAATACAATTCATACAATTAGAGTAATGATTAGGAAAGCTCCAGCATGTCCAACATCTATCACAAGACTGCCTTGCTTTTTCTATTTTTCGCATCATTATATTTTTAGGATCATTACGTTCCTTCAAATATGCAGCTTTTCTTCTTTCATATATCTCTTTATTTTCTTCTGAAACAAAAAAGAAATTCCAAGAATCCGGATCTGCTATCCGCACGATATTATTACTATCGTCTGTAGGTTGATGCATACTAATTCCTCAATTTAATTGGATCATATTTCATTGAAAGAGTTTGAATACGAACATCGCCGGAAATTGCGATATATTCAATTATACCGTTATTTAAAACGCCTTTAAAGCATGTATATTTCTTTCTCTGATAAGTAATTACGCATATGCCCATTTTAATAATTCTCAGGAATGATTCTTTTGCACCGTCAATAAAGCTATTAAAATCATCATCTGTATCAAATGTAATTATATGCGTATCATTACTCTGAATATAAATACTACCAGTGTTTATATCATAATTTACCATTAAACCTAAATTCTTACGACTATTATCATCAAGCATATAATTTATATCATCAATAGTACTTCTTAATTTCATAAGATCTACTTTGACTTTATTTACGCTATCTTTAACTTTTAGCTTTAATTTATTATCTTGGTGATAAGATTTAACGGTAATATTATTACCTATGCCATCATTAAGATTAACTTTTAAGTTAAATTGAGATATACCTTTATAATCTGTAATCTTTGTATCACTTTCAGACATAATCGGTTCTATATCATAAGTATTGATACACATAAAATCTGCATCTGCATTTATGTCTGCAAAGCTTACTATTTTATTATAAAGTACAATTAAATCTCCATAGCCATCTAAATTGATAATGTAATTTTTATTATCAAAATTTTCCATAAATGGCATGGTATCTATAAATTTATAGAATCCTTCTTCAAAATCAAAAAATGCATATCTTAGATTTACTTTTCCAAGATTAGTTTGATAAATAATTTTACCTTCCGGCGTTACATTAAATCTTACAATTATGATAGATTTATTATTTACTGCTTTATATTTTATCAAATTAGCTTCTCTTGGAGCATATAATAATGATATACATATATTATCTGCTTCTGTAGATACTTCGCCTTTATTTAATACTTCTACATACTTTAAATAAAGGCGTTTATTACCATTTAAAGGATAAACTTCAGTAATTGGCATATTTCCTTGTGAAAAATATTCCAATACTTTATACATTTTTTTCCAATGGTATCTTAAGAGATATAAGTCATAAGGCTTATAATCTCTTATCCATCCTAATAGTAAGAGTAATTTACGTAGTGTTTTCATATTGCTTTGTTGGTTAGATCAAGATTATGTTAAATACCAAGAATAATTACTTTAGGCTGCAAAAACGAAAATTTCGCATAATAATCTTAAATAATTTTAAATAAATATTTTTAAATAAAAATATTAAAAAATAAATAATAAAAATATATTTAAAAATATAATAATAAAAATTTTTAAACTTAAATATGATAAGAAAAATATTCAAAATTAATAGGATAAATTTATGGCTTCTTCTAAATGTTTTATAGAATTAGATCCCTATATAAAAGCTTCTTTATCTAAACCTGAAAATTTAAAAAAGCTTTTAAATCATATTAGAGATTATTTAGGTAAAAATGCACAATTATTAGCAAAAGCATCAGTGGAAGAAAAACCTGGATTTTCTGTTAATGAAGATCAGCAGATAGTATTTGATTGTATGGGTATTGATAGACCTATGGTACTTGATGTTCTTACTAGAACGACGCAAAATGATGTACATAAAGGTTGGGCAGTATGGCAAGGTGAACAGTACTTGGCTTTTGCAATGTGTATTAGATATTTTGAAAAGACAAAGAACAAGCAAGCATCACAGTTAATGCAGTTATATTTTGACATGCTTTGGTATAATGCATTGCATCGTAAGTACTTTAAGTATCCTCCAAAACATGAAGTAATGGAATATACAATTGCAAATTTATCAAATAAATATGATATTAAGCGTATTGGAAATCTTATAGGTACTTTAAGAAAAATCTCAGATAATAATCATAAAAATGCATTATCAAGATTGTTATCTAATGAAGATGACAAGATATTTGTATATCAACGAGATCTTAGAACACGTCTTAATGGATTTATTAAAGCATTATCTATACAATATTATGCAAACTATGAACAAGGCAATTATCTTAATGTAGATAAAGATAAAAATTCTGATGACGAAGGTAATGAATATTCAGTAGATAGAAAATCAGATTCTGCGGCACTTTACAATGCAGCAGAAAGTTTTAGTTTATGGTTTGTTACTAATAGACTTAATGATCGTTTAGTTAAGATCTGTTCAGGAATTAGTCCTGAAATATCTCCCTTTAAATTCTCATCTGTTTTGAATGGAATTAAAGAAGATACAAAAGGTCGTTTAAAAAATATAGTTATAGGATTACTTGAACAGCTTAGTGATATTCATGGCGATGCTACATTTAGAGCAATACATACGAAAGAGTTTCCTATATTCTGTATCCGTATGTTATCGAAATCTAATTCCAAGAATGAATCTATAAATATGGTAAAGAATAATATAGATAGTTTACTAAATGATTATTGTAGTACATTTAAGACTACAAAAAGAGAAGCAACCAAGATTAATTATAGAAAGGCCTTGATGTCTTATATAGCATTTGGTATTCAGCTTCAAAGAAAATAAATAAAATAAACTAGCTTGAGTTCTCTCAAGCTAGTTTATCAACATAAGTCAAACAAAATGCAAAGGAACAATATCACAAGGAAGACATTGTTATAGGGGAAGGTCCCCTCTTATTGCTAAGAGGGGACGAATTCACCCGCCAACAAAGGAGCCATATGGCTCAATTTTTAGTTATATATAACTAAAAATTTTTTATAATGTTAAATTCTTGACCTAAAAACTTCAAATTGTTTTAATAGGTTGCTTTATGAACGAATTTCTTGATTTTAAAGGCGAAGTCTCGTTATATCGAGATGGAGTTTTAAAATGGACAAGAAGCAATAAGATAACTTATCAAGGTAGAGCTGCTCTTCTTAAAGGATTATCTCATTCTTTGTCTATAAATAAAACTCGTGGTAATAATTTTACGGATAGTATCGATGTAAATTCTTACCTTTGTGGCGTTGCATTTGGTTCCGGTGGTACCATGAATGGTAGCGTTCTTAATTGTAATACATCATATCATGATGTAGGGCTGTATAAGCCTGTTCCAATTAGACAATTAAACGAGACTCAATATCGAAACGAAGATGATACCTATAAAAAAGATTTAAATAATTATATTGCTTTTGCAGATGAAAACGTAAAATATTATATAGATAATAGTCGGCAAATAGATGCAAATATAGATATTCATAAATATCTTTATTTTAAAAAGATTTCTGAGATTACATCTGTAAATTCAATGACAATGAAAGATAGCACAAACAATTTTTCATTTGAATCTTCGTTTATAACTTTTAGTATATCTATAGATCAAAGCGATTTTAAAGTACCTAGTGCAAATGTTACATCTATAAGTGAACTTGGTTTATATCTTGGTACATTAAAATATGATGTAGCTCAGATTGAAAGAGAATCAGAAATTGATCCTGAAATAAAAGAAAAGTTTGATCCAAGACTTAGATGTCAAGACGGTAATGACATGCTTTATCGTCAACAACAGTATGAAGCAAAAAAGCATAATTGCTCATATTTCATTAGTGGATCATTACCGGTAATGTTCTCTCATATAACTTTCCCGGCTGAAGATATACTTGAACCTAAAGATTTGACTTTTAAATACTCAATATTTGTATAAGGTGGATATATGCACGATAGTTTAAAATTCAGAGGTGAAGTCATAGCTCGTAATAAAGCTACAGGTGAGATTCTATTTAAACAGCATAACTGTATTGTTGAAGGCGGTAGACTCATGACCTTAGCTAAAGCTATGGGTCTTGAAAATGGTAAGATGACACAGTTAGGTGCGGCTATAGATAATCCTGAATTAAAAGCTTGGTTTACTGGTATCGATCCTAATTCGGAATCTGAAGAATCTCATAGACAGGGTAACTCTGGTGATTATAGTATAATGTACTATAAAGTAGGTTATGATACTACTGATAATGGTATAAGTCATCCTTTATCTGTAAATACACAAGCAACAGATATATCTGATCTTAGAAATTCTTGGTATGTAGATGAAGTAGATTACTTTACTACAGATGATAAGCAAAAGGATGATATCCCGGAACAGTATTATACTGGTGATGATAGGTATCCTTGGCCTGAAGAAGATGTTATCCAGCCTATTATTAACCAAGCTAAAGATTTTGATACTATATTCTTAAGATATAAGTTGCCATTAAAGATGCCAGATACTAGTATTGATAATGATGATATTCATGATCTTGGTTGGCATAATGTAGACCTTACAGTTCCTTATGTAACGGTAAACGAACTTGGGCTATTTATGTCCTGTAATGCCGAAAAAGATACGGAAAACTGGTTACTATTCTCGCTATTAAAGTTCCCTCCGATTACTCTACAGGCAGAAATGGAAGTAGAGTTCGAATATAGAATATATGGCTAATGTAAGAAAACAATTATCCGAAGATGGGATTAGAACCCTCTTATCGTTAAAGCACGACGATATAACGGCAGATTGGATGCGAGATAACTTTGCAGTTATAGATGGAAAACCTGCAAAATATAATTTTACTGATGAGTTTGATCTTACTGTAGAAGATGCAGAAAAAATATCTTTACCTAAAATAGATAAAGATATTACAACTACTGCAGGACGATTCTTAGTGAATTATTTTTTGCTTGGTTGTGCTGAATATACAAAGTATTATACATTTATTAATGAGCCTTGGAATAAGAAGGTCATAGGTAAAGTTTCTGCAGCAATGTGCGATCTACTTCTAGAGCAGAAAATTACTGGATTAACTTTTGAAGACTTTATTAATAGACAACAGTGGATGGGCTTTGCATTTAACTCATGGCTTAATCCAAGTCTTACTATGGATTTCTATAAAACACATCCAGAAGTCCAAAGACAGCTTGAAGCAGATATTGCAGCAAATAAAGATAAAGTAGATGCTACTGATATTAACACGTGTATTGCAATTACAGATAGAGCTGTTAATAAATTCAAAGAGATAGTTAAAGACTCACCATCTGCTGACTGGCAGACATCGGGTGCAAGTAAGAATGTTCTTGCACCTATGGTTGTATGTCGTGGTTTATATGCAGAATCTAAAGACAAGAACAAATTACATTTTGTTAAATCTAATCTACAAGATGGTATCGAAAAAGATGAGATTCCAGCATACGTAGATATTGGTATTGGCGGTGCTTGTTCCCGTGGTGTTGATACACAACAAGGTGGTTATGTTCGTAAGAAGTTTAATTCTGCATTTGCACATGTTAAGTTAGCCGATCCTGGTACTGATTGTAAGACAAAGTATGGTCTAATGGTCTTAATTACCAAAGAAAGCAAGAGTAGAATTTATCTTAGATATTGTGAATATCAAGGTAAAGAATACTTGCTAGATAATGCCAATCTTAAGCTATTAGAAGGAAAGCTTGTAAAGCTTAGATCGCCAATGTTCTGTACTAGTGATGATATCTGTAATAAATGTGCAGGTGAGTTCTATTATAGAATGGGTAGCCGAAATGTTGGTTTACTTGCCTCATCATTAGCTGGTGCACTACTTAATCTAGCACTTAAGGGTTTCCATGAAGCTACGATTGCCGCAGTGGATATAAACTTAGATAAGTATGCGAGACGTATTAAATAATGGCCCTTTAAAATCATAGAAATTCAGTTACCTCAACTGTAAATTACTAACATGAGAGGTAATATGACAGAACATATGAGATACGGCGAAGGTGTAAGATTCGAACGTCTTAGAAGAATTACTGGATATTTAGTCGGTGATTATTCTTCCCGTTTTAATGATGCTAAACGTGCTGAAGTAGAAGATAGAGTAACGCATGGTTATTAAAATAAAATCCTAGAGGTCAAACCTCTAGGATTTATTTTATTTTTCAAAATGCGATTTATCTGGAAATTTAGCTTTAAGCATTTCTTCAATAGTATTCCAGCATGAATAATTTGCCTTTATTCCGTCATTGAGACATACACAAGGATGGTTCGCATTAATCATATCTTGTATTGTATCAAATGAGATGCTATCTTTTACTAATAAAAAGCCCTTATGATCTATAGGCTTATGTATTGTATTTCCTTTGTATGCAGAAATATAATAAAACATCCATTCATTAATATTCTTGGATGCTCTAAACTTAGACATACTCATAGTGCTAAGAATAGTACGACCATAATTTTTCCATACTTCATCCCAGTCAGATTTTAAGTATGGTTGAGCTAAATGCCAGTCGGCATATTTAATCATCTTTCCAGAATTTACATACTTATTAAAATGCTTTACAGAGTTATACCTAATATGACTCCAAAGATCATTAGTACGAATTTTATAATCCTCATTTAGTATCTGGATGAAATTTACGGCTTTATTTCCAATAAAGTATCTATCTTCTGTATTAGGAATAGTAAATAGCATATCATCATTATTTACGATAAAATGATCAGATAAACCTGGAATTTTATTTACAAGTGGTATAATTACACCTGAATTAAATGTGGGCAACAAATTCTTAGGTATATAATCTTTATGATATACAATATTTAATTTTTCTGCCCGAGGATCTAACCATTCAGGAATCTGTGTCTTAAATGCTAAAACTAGATGTATTTTATTTATCCAAGGAAGATTCTTTTCTATGCTCCGCAGCTGATACTTAAGTGTATTCGTCTCTCTAAACCTTGCACTTCGTTTTGGATTTGTCCTATATAGACTATGATAATATAACCAATGTGGATCATTACTATTTACATACGGAAGAACTATATCAATAGGTGTCATAATAAGCCTTTTCTTTAAGTTTACAATATAATGTATATATTGTTATATTAAGAAATGACCCATTAAAGGAGTTAAATAATGGCTGAAGAACCATTAAAAAAGTACAATTATTCTATTATCGTAAACCATGGTGATACGAATAAATTCGGATGTAGCCGGAGATGCGAATACTGCAACTGGCAGCGTCTTAGAAACTTTGGAAAATCCTTGCCAGATATCACTAATCAAAATTTTGATGATGCCAAGGGTTATATAACAATATCTGGAGGTGGCGATCCATTATGGAGTGGAAATCAAAGGTCTGTAATGGATTATATACCATTTCTAGTTACACAAATCATAGCTAAAGGACACAAGCCAAGAATTATTACAAGGGAAGTGTCCAACTTTAAAGCTGTAACTGAAGAAACACATGCAAATATTTACTTATCATTATCCTATGATGAGATTGTTATAAAAGAAATTCTTGCTAATCATGAATTATCTAATTTTATAATAGGTTTAGCAAAAAAGCAACTTATAGAAATGACTATAGTTGCCGGTGCAGAACTTGATCTGCGTCAGATAGGTTTGCCAATATTTGAAATTTGCAAATTACAAGACACATTAGGAATTAAATTCCCTATAACCATCCGTGAAAATCTTAGAAGCATAAAGTATCTTAAGAAAGATTATATACATAAAGTATTAGAGCATATTCGAAAGAATATTTTAAACTATGAGCCAGATATTAGATGGCTTCCAGCTAAAGTGTGTTTAGATGATAATATCTATATTATTGCACCACACAAATGTTTTGGCTATCATGTAAAACTTTATGGCAACGAGATTACTCCTAATTACGTTGAAGCGTTTAATCTGTTAAGTAATAATCAGCACTATATGGTATTTGGTAGTGTCGCTAGATATATTGCAACATATCAGTACTTGCAAAATTGCGAGCTAAAGATACCTATATACATGCCAGAGTATCATGATATCGATGTATTTGTTGAAGAAGGTTATTTAAATAATCTTATAGAAAAACTTAGTGCATTGGGATTTACTAGAAATAAGCGTATATCTGAACATAAAATACGTATTTATCATCCTCTTGATACTGCATTTTCTATTGATATAAATCTTGTTCAGAATATAGATATTGCAAAAGTTATAGTTTCAGAAGCGCTATACAATATAAATCGTATAGGCATTCTTAATGGAGATCTACTAATATTTAAAGGATTTGATTACACAGATCTTCTAACATTTAAGGCTAGAGAATTACCACATAGATGGGATTATTTAAACTTCAATCGTAGAGATAAGAGTGAAGAAAAGATGTTCACAAAATTATCAACACGTGGTTGGAAAATATATCGTATGTCCATTTTCGGCAGAATTCTCCAAGCATATTATAAAATACAAGCACATGTAAAAAGATATTTCCAGAAAAGGAAAAATAAAAATGGAAAATGACTTTGAAGAAATGTACTTTGTAATCTTAGATCATGAAACAAGTAAAGTAGTTTTTAAGAAAATACCTATTCCTAAAAACTGTCCAGACGTAGAAGACTATTTGGATAGAAATCATATAGCTAAGCGAACTGAATGTAGCTTTATGTGTTCGCCAAATCCTATTGACATTGTTTATGAGTAAATAAAAAATAAGTAAGCCAGATGGCTTACTTATTTTTTTTTTTTAATCTAAGAATCTCCATGCGTCAATAGCGGCTTTACAGTCATTGCAACATTTCATCAATTTAAGTGTAGCATGATCAATTCTATGCAGATCTCTTTCTTCGATTTCTTCAAGATAACATGTACCTTTTTTTAAATCGGCATGCCATATCTTTTTTACTTCATTTGTAATAGGTTGTGATGCTGGACATTCCGTTTGATGTCCTGCAGGATTAATATACGCAATATTCTCAAATCCATGAGTGGCATGATCTGGATTTTCTTTATTATAACCTATTACATGATATTTTATATTATTTGCAAGACAGTATTCTTCCTTAATGTCTCTTTCCAACTTATCTACTATAAGTATTTCATCATAATATTTTGGAAAATTATTATATTGATGGTATGCTGCTACTCGTTTTACATTTTCATAAGACTTTATAGGAAGCATACCATTAGTTTTTATTAACACTGTATATGCATGTCTAGATAGCCATTGGCAAAGCTCATCTATTCCTTTGTATAATGCGGGTTCACCACCTGTAAGCTCTATAACCCATGAAATATCTATATTTCTTTCTATAAATGGAATTAATTCCGAATTATTTAAAGGAAATTTAGGTGGAGCCGAATTCCTCCATTGCTTCATAGGGCAATGCTCACAAGCTAAATTGCATTTATTCGTTAATGCAATCTGTAAAAAGTTTTTATGCATAGATATTACTGATATGAAGAACCTTGAGGTAATATGACACACTGCTTACCAAATATGCGTAAAGTATATCTATGTTCAATACCTTGATCAGGAAGATTTATCGTTGAATTTAAATCAGGTAGAACTACTTTCCACATATCTGTTAACTCTTGGGTATTATCTACATTTCTAAAGTTTACAGTCATCGTTTTATTAGAGCTTACGGTATTTTTACCTATTAAAGTAAGCCTAATATCAAGATTATAAGCTTCACGGGCTTCTAAATTTGGTAAGCATACTTTAAGATAACAGTATCTTACTGACGCTGAATTATTAATTTCTACAGCTATATCTTGAGTAGCATTATTAGTAATATTTTTAAGTACTAATGAAACATCACCAGATGTACCAACTACTTCGGCAGATATATCAAATGCCTTTATATATGGAATTATTTTTTTCCATTTAGGTTCAACGTCAGTTTCGCCTACATTAGTTGGAACTAAAGTTAATATGTGATATTTATTCTCAGACGCCGTATATGTAGGATACTTGTCCATCCATTGTATTTGTGATAAAGAATTGGTACGTTGTAATACCTTACCTACTGTGGATGCTGCATTAGAAACATTTGGATTAAGATCTTCAGGGATAGGAGCCAATATTCCTAATATGCTATTATCTTGGCTGCATGTTAAATAATGAAAAGACCCATCGCCTAAATATTCAAAATCAAGTGATGGTATATCATGTACTGATCCTCGATATTGATGATGTTTTAAGATGGGCATATCAATATCTTCCCATTCAGTATGATCTGATCCAGTTACTATATTTCCATTATTATCTAGCTCTATCTTTTTAATGGTCTGCTTTGCATGATTTGTTGTTATGGTAGCATTATTAATGGATGAACTACCGGAATTCTTTTTTCCTGCCAAAGCAGTAGATATCTTAGACTTTATACTACTAAGAATTGAGTATAAACTTCCAACGTTTAAAATATGATAATCTGTTTTTGCCATAAATATACCTTATAAATTATTAAAAAGTGCAGTGCATGCATCAATATCATTACTATCAACGAGCTGTAATGATAATGTCTTAGCAACAGTGTGAGACGAAGATGATTCAGTAAGTGATAATCCATTATTCGTACTTGCTAAGGAGACAGTTTCTAAATTACTGTGGATTGTGTAATTAGTATGACCATCGGCTGCAGTAGAAGATGACAAATCAATATTGTCACCTTGAGTAATAGTACTTTTTGCAGCGGTAACCTTGCTATCTACTTCAGATTTGACGTAATAGTTACTTAAATCAATCTTACCGCCAAAATCATTCCATCTATATACCGGACTGTCATCTGTACCAGTATTAACACAACCAACGTCTTCTTCTGGACTTACTTCTATAGAGTAACTTGCACCAGCAGAATCTGTTAAATTGATAGTAGTCTTTTCAGTAAGACCTATCACATTATAGACTTCACCAAGTCTATTTGTGCTGGGAGCTAGAGCTTCAAGTTGAGATCTAGTAATATTACCCTTTGGTTTATAGACAGAATGTATTGCAGCCTCAATAGCATCATTACGATTATTTACTTCTGTATTAATTGCAGTTTCAATAGCCGTATTACGATTATTTACTTCTGTGTTAATTGCAGTTTCAATAGCTGTATTACGATTAGTAACTTCTGTATTAATTGCATTTGTAATAGCATCGGCTAAGGCACTTTCAGCACCCATTGCTCTATCTTTTTCTGTTTCTATCAGTCCTTCTAAACGAGTATCTTCATTTGTTCTATTTGTTATTTCTATAGTTAAAGAAGACTGTAATGCTGTATCGGCTGATTTTCTAGCAGTTGTTTCTGCTGTGTCTGCTGATTCTCTAGCTATACGTTCATTATTAATATCTGTATTAATCTTGTCAATAATATTCTTCCATGGGAATGTATTATCAACAAAACGCTGTTGCCACCCATCCGGTGTATATGTGGTTTTGTAATCACTAATATTTACAAAACGTTCAAAGTACTTATTCGTACTTGTAGAAGAAATAGGATCTGTACTTACCTGCGAATCAACTAAAACATCCTTGAGCCATATAGTACCTGTACCATTAATTCTACCAGTACCAGATATTTTACAATATGCATAGAAAGCATTATTTCCTATTGTAAGTGTCTTGCCGTTAAAATCAAGTACAGAGCTTATGCCTAGAATATCTTTATTACCGCTAATGGTAATATTTTCTTCTAGTCTAATATCTTTTGCCAAGAATATTGTACGTATACTTACATCAGATAATGCCTTGCTTAGTTCACTATATTCTAGGATTACAGCGTCTGCTACCTTTTCAATGAAGTCATAGGCTGGTAAGATAACATTCTTACCATTTTCTTCACCTTCTTTGATATTTATACCAACTATATATGAGTTAGTATAATCTGGGTAATTATCATCTTTAGTCCATTTCTTAAGATTCTGACCTTTATTTTCATTTATCTTTCGTATAGATGCATCAGAAATCTTCGTTAAACTTTCTGGATATACTGCCATATAATACCTTTAAATAAAAAATTTATACCAAATTGGAAGTTCCAATTTGGTATATTTCTATTATCTAATAACATCTTCAACTTTACGTTCTCTTGTCAAAGCTGGCATATCTGCATGTTCATCTGGATGCTCTGCAAGTAGTACTGATTTAGGATCTGCTTCTTCAACAAGAACATCACTAACAAAACGCCTATGAATGTCTTGAATCCTAATAGGACATGATTCACCACTATAAACTGATTTATAAAATGCCATATAAATACCGTTGTTAAATTCATTTAAAAGTTATCTTTATATTAAATAATGCAACTTAATGTAGGATTTGAATTATATATTAAGAAATGCAATAACATGAGGCAACAACTTATGAAATCTGAAGAATTGCAAGATGAACTTGTCATGTGGTATCCTACGAAAGTGGGTTGCTCACAAGATGAACGTGATAAGGACTACTCAACTCTTGTGGAAGAGATTACTAAATTTCCACGTGTTGCAGTTGTCAATATAATTAATAATTCTGATGGAACATTCCACACTATTGGCTTTGTACCTCTTAAGAGAGATGATAATTTTTCAGAAGAAGATATTATCACTGGAATAGAAGATTATGCATGTCTCTATAGCGAAGATGACAGTTGTTACGATCCGGCAGAAATCTTTGATCATGAAGATTACAGCATAGAATTCTATAATACAGAAGCAGAATCTGAACTTCAGAAAGTATTAGATTACCTCGATTGTATATTTGCATCTGAAAATTTCGAGGTAACTATTAGCGGTACTGAAGATGAAACGGAAGAAGGATTCTGCGATACAATCAAGGAAATGAATTCGTCGTTATATTTGGCTCTTGCGGATGATCCGGATAGTGAATTAGTAATTATCGCTGCCGAAGATATTACGGAGTTTGAAAATAAAACTATAGATCATCTTCCTATTCTATTTAGTGATGTCTTCAAAAATGTTAAATTTGCAGAAATTGGCAGTCTCAAGACTGATAAAGATGTCGTAGAAAATACGCCATATGCAAGTGAAGATTTTATTCTTGAAGATGTGCTTAGAAATAAATTTGGTGATGATTGGTATGATGAAAAATCTGGAGAAAATTCTAATGCCGATGAAGGTCCTAGCTACGGTGAAGAAGAATCTTCAGATAATGATGAATACCCACCTGAACCAGATGAAGTACCTGAAGAAGAAAGACCAGTAGAACATCTAGTAATTACTACCGATGCCTATAAAGCCGGTAAAAATATTCAGACAGAAAATAAGAAAGAAGTTATTATAAATGTTCCTAAAATCACACACACTCAAAACCAAAAGGATATGAAAATGAACTTGTTTGGAAAGTTGAATTTCAAGCCGGTTACGGCAGCCGTTACCTTCGATGGTCTTCTCGCCATCGATGTGAACACCAATGAAGCCGAAGCTACTCAGTACAAGGCTGTGAATGCCAACGATGAACTCGTTGACGTTCTTGACGAAACGATCGCCATGGAACTTCCTCTGTTGATGCCCGTCATGGGTCAGGCTCCGGAAGTTGGCGACTATGTCCAGCAGGGTGGCGTTTGGTACAAGATCTTGGACGACAAGACCGCTCTCAACATGGTTAACGGTACTACCGCTGGCCTGAAGATGACGTTCACTCAGTTCTTCAAGAGCTCTGTCTTCTACCGTGCCATGATCAATCCGTCCAACATGATGAGCAATGGTCTCATGATGGCTATGCTCATGAATGGTGACGGTGCCAATGGCAATTTCGACATGAAGTCGCTCATGATGCTGTCCATGATGAATGGCCAGAACGGTGATTTCATGAAGAATCCCATGTTCCTGATGTTCCTGCTTGGCGATCAGAAGGAAGGTGGCTTCGACATGAAGACGCTCGCAATGATGTCCATGTTCAATGGTGGTGCAAACCCCTTTGCTAACATGTTTGGCAATGTTGCTTCTGCAGAAAAGGCTGCTCCGGCTGCAGCTGCTCCGGCTCGTCCGAATCGCCGCAAGTAGTCGAAAAGTCTAGTCTGGGTTAACTAGAGATAGACCATAATAAAGACGGATATCTGCAAGGATATCCGTTTTTATTTTTTTTTTTATTTAAGTAAGCAATCAATAATTTCCCTATATGGATTATTAATAAATGAGAAAGATTGATTATTAATAATAATACGATCTGGGAAAATTTCCACTTGCTTATTAAATAATTTTGATATAGCTTCAAAGAATATATACGGGATTATATTCAAATTTATAGAAAGAGTATTATTTTCTATATCATCTATAACCTTCATAAATACTGCATGACTAAAATCATCTATCTTAGATTGGAATCTTTCATCTTCATCATAGATAGAAAATTCAGCATAAAAGTTTTTAAAAGGTGATATAGCTAAGCAAGAAGTATTTCCTGGTAGCTTTACTATTACTCGATCCTTATTAAATGGATTTATTCCTTCAGGGTCATAGATTTTTACTACTACACCTTTATCTTGTAAGGCTTCAAGTATTTTTTGATTTAATTCAGATATATTCATATTTGTTCCTTTGCATTTTGAATATTATATATCCTTAGTTTCATTAGATGTACTAGAAACCATTACAGGGCCACCTACAACGCTTATAACTACATCCTTCTTATATAATGGATACTTACTTACTTCTTCAGAAGTAGGTGTTATTACTCTACAGAAAAGTTGTTCTTTAAAGGATAAACTATTCTCGTAATTTCCATATCCACCATCTTGAGGAACATTGTCAAAACGCTTATCGGTGTCGATTACTAGCATTCCATTGTTATCTAGATAGGATTTCTGATTTGCAATCTTAGTTATAGAAACTTGTACTTCATCAAGTACTCGTTCATGAGTAGTATTGGCAAGATTTAATCCTATACGATCTGTGTCAAAATATGGTTGTGATATTTTTTTACTGGGATCGTGCAACCATGGATATTTACCAGTAAAGATATATTCGCCTAATATTTTCTTACGGTGAATATCGCCAGTAAATATATCATGCATTTGTATAGTAGATTGGCCTTTATTTGTAAGATCATAAACTGTACCACTACTATGTAACTGTACCGTATAAGATTTTAGGTAATCTAATAACTTTACTGCATATATGATGATATAATCTTGTAAGAATGCTTTGAAGTTTACATCTTCTGTTAATTTAGTTTTCTTTCCATTAGGGGGAGGACTATAAACATATACATCTGATAGAGTATACATTATATCATCATATAGATTCATTAGTAGATCCATTCTAGTTTTCTTATCACCTAGAATTGCATCTGCAATTTTATTATATGCCTTAGGATGATTCAATATGAGATATTCCTCTATAGACATATTCTCATAATAACCATATCTATTTGAAAATTCATTTCTAGATTCAAATAGTGCTTCTTCATTCTTTATTAGAAGGGCGTGTTCAATTATAGTCTTTAGCCAAGGTACATGCTTAAACTTATCGACTTCAATATTATTATCTTTAAGCCATGAATATAATATTTCTGCATATGAATCTTCATGACCAGTTGGCGAGACTAATGACCTATTTTCATAGTACCTATTTATTTTTGATATCAGCGATGATAGTAGAGCATCGGCAGGAAATTCTTCAGAGTTTTCTGGGATATCTATTCCGGTAATATCATCATCATCGTAAGATACTGCCATTAAAGCATTATTTAAGCCCTTGAGTACCTCAAAGTTATCTTTAAAATGTTGAGCAAATCCATAGTACAAGAAGTTATTATTACTTTTTGTACTCTTTAAAGATGAGTCAAATTCATAATCCTCTTTCTGCCAATAATTATAATTATTTTTATTGTATACGTCTAAAGTAAGGCTCTTGTACTTATTATTTTCTTTATATACATTATTTAAGTCATATAAGTACGTAGCTAATACAGTAGATATATTCTTTGCATTTGGAGGAATATCATCGGATATATTGGTATCGATATTCATCTTTGTAAGATATAATGCACAGGCAAATAATCCGAATAAATCAAGTGAAGGATCTTTTAATGAATTTGATCTTATTGGGAAACTATTTTTTGTTTCGTGAAGCATGCTAAAGAATAATAGAAGACCTTGGACATCAGGAATATTAGCTATTTCAGTATTTATAGCTATATATTTAGATTCAATGTAAGATCTATCTCCTATTTTATCTTTAACTACATCGGCATCATAAGACTGATTCCAATATGCATCTTTACTAGTTATATCTTCGAAAGGTATCTTTATGATATCTTCGGCAGGAGTTTCCCCTAGATATTTTTCTACATCATATACATCATATGGAACTTTTACAAAGTAAAGATTTGCACTTTCTTTATGTTCTTTATACTCTTCATAAGACATTGTACCATTATTAAACGCTTCTTTCTCAGATTCACTAAATCCTAGATCACGGCACAAATAGTATTTGTATATTTTAGCAATATTATTATTAAAAATGTCTTCTGTTATGATTTTATATACATTATCTGTACCCTTATTCTTAATAAGAGCACGAATATTACGTAATACTCTTAACTGGAATTCCAGTGGAAGATCATTTAGGAATGTAATACCGAAACTGTATAGTGCATTTCTTATATCATACTGATCAAGTAGATCGTAGCTAAATTGTTTTTGTAATTCAGTATCTAAATATGAGAATATTGTCATTAATGTAATAAACAGGCAGTTAAATTTACGATGCATATCATCATACATTGATGCCTGGTTTTCCATTACACTTGCAAACCATTCTCTATTTTCAGTATAGAGATCTAAGAAAACTTCTGCGTTTACATCTTCCGGTAAATAATTCTCATCATAGTCAAGAATAGAATAATCTTTAGCATTTCTAGTGGTCATTATATCTAGGCCATAGTAACAATATAATCCACGATAATATGCATTAAGCTCAAAGATATTCCCCATATATGGTGGATCAACCATCTGCTTATTCTTATTATGAACCGATCCTCTAACTTCTTTAAACCGCGACTCACTATCTGCTACATATTTAGTATTAAGCTCATATGCGTCAATAAAGAATTGCTGACCATCGGGCATTAAGTTATATTCATTAAGATCTTCAGGAAAACCTTTCCTATCGTATTTATAGATATATGGTAAAGAATCATTTCTGCAGGATATATAATAGTTACTAAGTTCTACTGACTCTGGAGTTTCATAGCTATTGGCTAGATTCTGATTTTTAAATAAAAAGGTTTTCGCCCAGTTTATTAGATCTTTAAGCTTTTTAGCTTGTCTTTCTTCATATACGGCTCTTGACATATGTAATATTCCATATTAAAATTTAACAATAGTAAGTTTAAGCTTAGAAATTTTGTAAAAAAAAAAATAATGGCATATAGCCATTATTTTAATATTAAGAAATACTATGCGCCGTATCAAACATGCTTTGTAGAATAGAACGATACAACTCATAAGGAACAAGTTCGCCTTTATTTAAGTAATCAAGTATATTAGAATCTACTTTAAATGGAGTATATTCTGTAGTAAATTCATTACCTCTTCTTAAGAATACAGGAAGATTTACATCTATACCATTTGGACAATCGCTTTTATCAAAAGTTTCGATCTTTAGCAATTCTTTATATGCAACTAATAAGTATATATGTGGACGACCAATTTCTTGATCAATACCATATTTTTCAAGATACTTCTTTACCGGCATATAGAATTCTCTTTCTATGGTATATACATAATCTTTAAGAGAATGCATATCAAATTTCTTAGCAATATAAAGAAGATACATCTTATTAAATAAGATATGATTAGAATCTTTATATCTTCGACCATATCTACAATCAGCTGCATTATTATACTGAACTTCACTTAGCATAGTATTACCATATGCATAAGATGCTATTAATAATGCTAATGATGCATTTGAATATATCGCATAATCTGTATCTGTAATATCTTTTACATAGCTATAATTAAATGCTTTATAGTATTCATTATCTTTTGGCATGTCAACTTTTATATCATCTCTTTTGGGTGGATTGATGATATTATGCTTCTTTAATGAATTTAATGCCGTATCTAAGATACTTTTTCCTAGTATTGCTGTTATTAAATATGGATCAGAACCATATTGCTTTCTAAATGGCTCAGCTCCAAAAAGGTTGTCTAAGTTTACCATTGTTTTCCTAACGGTTTAAGAGTATGTCTTCAAAATAATTTATATCGTCTCTAGATAAACATTCTGTAATAGTAATAAACTTAGCTGCACGAGTTATAGCGGTATAGTGCATTTGTCTAAGTTCATTTGGATGTGAAAAACACTGAATATATAAGACATTATCCCATTCACTACCTTGACTTTTATGAACAGTACATGCATAACCAAAGTCAAAATAATCAATTTCTGAACGGGCTTTATTATGAAATTTTTCTACAGCTTCAGAGAAGGTTCCTGGTGGATAGAATGGCACCATAGATGCTATAATATCTTTTACAGTATATCCAGCTTCAGTATCAAAATCGAATGTAAAAGTACCTTTTAATTTATCAATATTCTTAACTTCTCTGACGTAGCCTTGTAAACCATTGACGAGCTTGTGCTCATAATTATTTCTAGTACACATCAACTTATCACCTACAACTGGAATATTACCACTAAAACCATTTATAAATCTACATGATTGGTTTAGGATATCTCTAAGGTGATTTGTACTACATAAAATCTGATCAGAATTTCTATAAAACTCTGGAAAGTTCTCGATTACATCTGTAGGACTTACTACTGCAATTTCTGTAGAGTCGGCATATTTGCGAATGATATTGTCCAATTTAACTCTTGGTGCTGGATCATCAATAATATCAGATGCTAGAGATATGATTGGGCTATCTCCACCTTGTCTATGGATTTTTTCCAAGACAAAATCCGGATTTGTAATTCTACTATTAGAACCTTTAACTGGTGGAAGCTGATGATGGTCTCCTATATACAATACTGGAATCTCAAATGATTCCAAGTCTGTAATCTGTTCATCATTAATTAAGCTTGCTTCATCACAGACTATAAGTTTAATTCCAGCAAGTTCTTCAAAACTGCGTTTTATAAATGTTACTTCAGTCTTAGGCATTCGTGTACTAGCAATTGTACGCCTAGCTTCAATATCATTTGTAAAAATATCTTGAGCATCCTCTCCAGCATCAATTCGATTTGAGATTTCATTTATTGAAATTCTATTTGAATTGAAAATTGAAAACTTTGGTTTCTTAGCTTCTCTTTGACGTTCTTCAGCTTCTTCTTTTGGTATATAGATCAACTTGTGCATAGTAACGGCATCTAATATGCCTTTCTTACGCATGACCATTGAAGCTTTTCCAGTTGGAGCTATGAATGCTACTTCACCGTCTATAGCTAGATTTTCAACCGCCATCTTTACTATCGACGATTTTCCTGTACCTGCTCTTCCAGCTAATACGAAATATTTCTTAGGTAATAATGAATACCATTTACAAATTTCTGAAATGGCTTCTTCTTGGATTGGGTCTAGTTTGAACATAATCTCCTTTAGATTACTTAATTTAATATAATAATACCTATACATTATATTGACAATAAATAAAGGACATTAATTATGTACTTAGATTATCTAAAAATTAATCAGGAAAGAGTTTCTTATTCTGATTTTATGCTCGCTTGCATTGAAAGTACTAATGAACTTAATACAGAATTATTTAATATCCAAAAAAGATTTATTATGGCTACAGAAGGAGCTTCTGAAGTTCTTAGTGCTGTAATTGAAAAAATTAAAGCTTTCTTTAGAGCTGTTGGTAAGTTCCTCAAGTCTATTGCTTCAAAACTTAGTGCATTTATTAATTTCATAATTGATAAAGTAAGAAATATATTCTTAAAAATTAAAAATGGAGTTTCTGCCGCTAAAGAAGATGTTAAGGATAAAGATAAATTTTATATAGATATTCGTAATGCAGTAACTGGTATTTGTTTTAAAAGCAGCTTAACCCCTCCGTCTTTTATATTTTCAATGATTAATTCTGCTAAAGATGAAGAAGATTTTGAATCTTATCATAAGTCGTTTGAAAAAGAAATGACTGAATATACACAATATGCAAGTAATATTAAAAATATTATTAAAAATGGCATAACTGTTATTCAAAATGCAGTCTTAGACAATGTAAAAAGCTGTGAACGATCAGTTAATAGTAGTCTTGAGAATATGCAGAAAATTGTTAATAGAGTAGAAAAAGATTTAGATTATTTTGATAAAGATGAAACAGTTGCAGACTTAGTTAAATATCATGAAGATGATCAGGAATGGATGAAAGAATATGTTTCATTAGTTAAAGAATATAAGCGTACGACATCTTTATATATGGGAATAACATCTTTTATTTCTAAAACCATGTATAGCCTTATCATAAATGGTTTAAGAAAATACAGTACCAGAGATGAAGCTATAGCTGCAAAAAATACGCTTGTAGAAAATCTCATATCGGGCATTGACGCTCTTAATTTTGAAGATAAAAAATAGTTAATCTTTATAATAGAAATACCTTCATGGTATTTCTATTATTTTTATACAGTCCAACATTTCAATGTATTTAGAAATGAAGGAAAGAGTATGAGTACCAATTATTCTCTTATTTTAGGCAGTCATGATCTTAACGGAAAAATGAAGGCTATTGTGCTATCTAATGAAGATCCAAAGAATCTAGGCCGTGTTGGAGTATATATTCCTCGTGTTATGGGATTAATTCCCAATGGTACTTCTGCTGAAGAAGATACTGATATAATAGAAAAAAGTATAGAATCCAAATATACTGAAGACATGGATTTAAAGGGTAAAGGTTCTTTAGATAAGGTAAACTTTATCTGGGCTAGACCTTTTATGTATGGGTATAATAATGATGGCGTATCTGGTGGCGAATGGAAAATACCTCCAGTTGGTGCCCGTGTTATTGTGGAATTCATAGATGCTAATCCTCAAGAATTGTATTACTTTCCATTTGCTCCATATGATGAAGATACTGGATTTGAATTTGATCCATATGAAACTGAAGGCACTGGTACTGTTAGCATCGAAGTCTTGTATAAAAGTTTAAAGCGTAATATTGTATTATTTGATTCCACAGATGATAAGGATATCTTTGTTATAAAGATGAAATCAGGGATGACTTTCCAGTTAGATGCAAAGAATAATACAATAGAATTTTATACTAATGATAAAGAAACGCACATTACTGTAGATGGTGGTGATGTTACTGTAGAAAATAAAGGTAATACAGTAGTGAATACTAAAGGTAATGTAGACATAAATGCTGAAGGAAATATTAATGCAGTTGCATCAGGAAATGCTACAGTAAAGGGTAAGAGCGTAGAAGTTATAGGTACTACTGATATTACACTTAAAAGTCCAGATGGTAGTTTATGGCATCCTAACTCTATGACAGTTTGTCCATTTATTAATGTAACACATTGTCTTCTAACTTCTATTAAAGGTGGTACAGCGTTATGATGACTCCAGCTGAAAAATTCGTTTCCATGTTAGAAACGAATATGGCTGATTATATGGATACACTAAAGGATGATGATGGTAAATATACAGCTACTGCAGATACTACAAAGCTGCAGAATATCTTTAATAGTACATTAAAAGATTTTCTTGAGACTTATCTTCAAGTAGATATTATATGGGTGGGGGCCTCAACAACAGTGCCAGTTACTCCCGATCCATTTGTAGGTGATATTGGATATACCATAACATTTTCATCCATGAATGTATTACCATTATCACCACCGGTACCCATTCCTCCAGATCCTGCTGTTGCTGAGATGACATTTGATAAATGGATAAGTGTTCAGCTTAAGACCGGTATGGTGCAAATACCTACTGAAAAATTGTTTCAAGTTACGCCTTTAATGCTTAATCCTGCTGGACAAATTGTTACAGCATTTTCTACAATAGCTAATGGCCAACCTCCAAAGGACAATGAAGAAAGCAGAGCCATGACTAAGAAGGCATACAAGCAAGTATTTGATAGTCTAACGATGGTGATGTTTAATCCTATTCCTTCTGCTGGAATTCATAATACTATATACTCTGGCACAATGAGTATGTCAAATTTATATTTTAAACCTATTACTGAAACTTCAGAGACACACCCAGAGACAATATATACAGTTACACCAAATCATGAAATAAAATTCTTGAATGCAGATACTAAAGCACCTTCAGAAATGATAGATGTTTTTAATAAAGAATATGGTTATAAAACTGAAGAATTAGCTTTAACTGCCGCTAATGAAGCTACAAGAACACCTTATGCATATAAAGAATCAACCATAGAAGAAGAATCTACGAAGATACCTCGTGAAATGTATATAGACGAATATTCAGGTGATCCAGATTTTAATCCAGATGTACCAGAAGATCAGCCTGTAACTGTAAAAAGATATTTTGTTACTAGCATATCTGCAACATCTACAATGCCAAAACTTTATGTACTCAGAACTTTAACATCAGAAGGATATAATGTATCTGAAGGCAGTAAGTGCAAAGTACAAATAGTATTCCAAGAAGAAAGTGAAAATACTAAATGGGATACATATTACAAAATAGTTGACGTAAAATTAGATGATACTTCAATTACTGGCGATTCAGATCTAATTTATGAGACTGGTGAAATTACTTCTAATTGTAATCTTACAGTATATCTAGAAACAAAATAGGTAAATTATGTCCGAGACCTCTCCATTTAGAATAATGAATTATGTGGATGTAATTCCACCTAATATGCTAGATAAAGGTTTTATCATGGCACCATTTTCAGCTATGGTATATCAGCCTAAAAGATTTAGATATCCAATCTTACTTAAGAAAAATAATAAGTATATGTGGAATCTAATAATGGACTATTATTATAATGATCTTAGAAGATTGGAAGTTCCATTTCACTATTGTATAGAAAAAGTAGTGAATGAATGGGATATTCATGTAGGCATGGCAGCATGCAATAGATCCTGGTGGATTAAAGAATTGTGTAATCTTAATCTTTTGCCGCATGAATTTATAAATTGTAAACTAATATGCTTCTGTGATGACTTTTATTATGATATACCTGACGAACGTATGTATAGACGTTTATGGAACAATATTTTTTCATCATGGATGAGAACAACTGGAAAAGACCAGAGATTCATACATTATATTGATGAAATCTTAGATTGGGATTTGTATCATGAGCTATATAGAACTAAAAAAGTTCCATATTTGATTAATCGTGGTACATTCTTTAATCGTCATATTTTTGATCAGACTAGAGTGTTCTATAGAAAGTATTAAGGTATATTATGATTAATATTAGGGATTCAAGTTTAAGTATAACTATTGGCGAAAATATCATTGATAGTAAAAATAATGATGCTACTATTAGTCGTGAGACATCAAAATATAATTTTGGAGAAATTATATTTGATAATCCATCAATAATTCCTAGACAATTTTGGGATCTATTTGAAAGTACAAAGACACAACAGGAAGTACCTCCAGAAATGAAATATAACCCAGAATCATTTGCTAGAAAGTTTTATAATACTGCTGACTTATGGTGGTTTGTATTACTATCAAATAATATGACTACACATAGAGAATTTAAAAATGATTGGGCTTATGCATGTGATAGTAAAACAGTAGATATACTTAAAGATTTACTAGAAGCTACATCTGTAGCAATAAATAAGACTATAAAATTAGAAGATCTTACACTTTATCCAATCAAAGTGTAAATAAAATACCTATGAGAGAACTTCTCTCATAGGTATCTTTATATTAGTCATTAGCAGTAGACCAAAGATCATTATATGTATCAGGATTAAAGTCTTCGTACTTCACTTCTTTAGGTGGAACCATCTGATAGAAAGATTCCAAAGCCTTTACAGATTCAGCACTAAGTTCTTCAACATCCTTTACATTAGATTCCTTAAATGCTTCATATTTAGTATTGAAGTTAGGAACAATTCTTGCATTAAACTTAAGAATCTGATACTTCTTACCTTTATCTTCAGCAATAGCATTAAACTCTTCAGGTTCAAGTTTAGACTTAGCAAATAATGCTTCAGATTCTGCCTTAAGCAATTCAATATTATTATGCAGAATATTAGTAGCATCCGTAATACATTCCTTAATCATATTATTAATGAAATCGGAAGTACCACCAATATTATTGTAGAAATCAACTCCACCATCAACAACTGCCTTAACACCATCGCTGAATGCATATCTACGAATATACTTTGCAGCTATAGTAGTAGCCGTAACAAGGTCAGAGCTACAGCCAACTGTACGGTAATCTTTACCAAAGACAATTTCTTCAGCAACCATACCGGCAACTGCAACTGTAATAAAGTTCTTCATAGTCACACGAGTGTGTCTAATCTGATGAGTATTAATATAACCGGCTGCAACATAACTATCTGCAATCACAGAAACGATTGCTGCAGGGACAGCATTAAATAACTCAGCATAGACAATAGCATGACCTGATTCATGAACAGATGTACATCTACGTTCATCTTCATCACGTGCCATACGAAGCATAGCTTCATCAACTGGACCAATACTAAAGAATTTTCTACCATCATCAGTATTTACAGTATGATCACTTTCATCATAAGATAAAGTAATTGCTGTCGGCATATCCTTAGTATTTTCATCAGTTTCAATATTGAAAATAATCTGAGGAATTACAGTATATAGCATGCTGGTAATTGTGCTAAATACTGGACGTGCACCTTGAGTTGGGAAAACACCATTTCTATAGATTGCCTTATAGACTGAAGGATCAAATGTAATATCTACATTAGAAATCTTTTTAGTATTTTCTTTTAGCTGCTCAAGAGCCTGGACAATTATCTTTCTATAACCAGCTTTACTGATGGAATAGAAGATAATATGATTATTGCCAAGTCTGGCAATTTGTTCAGGGAATAAGAATTCGCTTAGACCACGTTTTACATCGAATATTGTAATATCCTTGCAACTTTCGTGAATAACATCGGCATCGATATCAACTCTAGCGGATTCTGTCGCCATTGCAAACACGCCATCAAGATTACCGCAAATGATGAATACGCATTTTGAGAAATCTAATTCAAAGACGGTATTAGAGAAATTCTTTAGTGTAGCTTCAGCCACTGAGAGCATATCGGCTTCAGACATTGACATAATCTCAAGCAATGGCTTCTTAATCTTAAAGATTTTAGCATATCTAATGGCAGAATATACAGAATCTTTCCAAGGAGCAATGCATCTCTTTTCTCTAGATACAGACGGATTAAGACTTGCTTTAATATGAGCGACCATGCTTATAATATCGGTCTTATCTATTTCTTCATGAATCTTTCCTGAAGAAAGAATTTCCCATAACTTTCCGTCTGTTGCAGCACGATTATTAAACATGCCTTTAGTAACCAGATTCTGGAATTCATCAAGCATTATAATGCCATCAATTTCTGTGGTAGAAGAATCTGAATTAACTATTAGACGAGTAAAGTCACTAAGAATGTTACCCATGCCATTCTTTGTATCTATACAAACGGATGTAAAGACATTGCTTAGACCTAAGCCTTTAACAAACTCACGAACCATCTGAGTTTTACCAACGCCAGTCATACCCCATATATTTATAACAAGAGGGCGCTGTAATAACTCTTTGGCAGCATACCAAGGAGCCAACATATTAGCAAACTGGTCAATTTGTGCATGGCAATCAACTAATTTCTGCTTAATATCTTCTTTAACGGTATTAAGCTTTTCTAGTTTTGCCTTAGCATTTTTAATATTTGCCATAATGCAATCCTTTCAAAAAATTATAAATTTACAATAGTAAGTTTTCGATTTTAAGAATTTGCAATACAAAATTCGAAAACATGAAATTGTATTATTTAACAAGGATATAACCATGCTAAAAGCTTTAAACTTATCACATGAAGACGTATTAGCTTATATGTGCGATAAGCCATCTGAGCTTACTCGTGTTATGAATATGGCTAGTGCTGTAGCTCTTGAAGGTGCAGATCTATCTAAATTTAAATTTAATGAAGAAGATAGTAAAGTTATTTTATCTGTTATTGATAATCTTGAAACTAAGATTGAAGCAATTAAAGATAGAACTATTGCATCGGAATCTCCTAACTGGATCATAGAAATGCTTACAGAAGATCGTTCTAAATGGCCTAGAGAGTTTTCTGAACGCATTAATAATGCTGCATCTGTAGCAAAAATTATGAAAATCATTGATGATATCGATGATAAAATTCAGGAAATTAAGGATTCCTTAGATGATGAGATCACTCTTAAGAGCTTTACTCGTAAAGCAATTAAAGCTGGTGTAATCGTTGCATCTTTATCTAACCCTATCACAGCAGTTGCTGCTGCTGGTGCTGCTGCCGTTAACTCTGTGGCTATTGATAAAGGTAAACAGAAGCTTCGTCTTGTTATGAATGAACTTTATAACATTCGTAGAAAAGCTGTTGCTCGTCGTGAAGAACTGAGAAAGCAAGAATACTCTAATGATCCGAACCACGATACTTATGATAAGACTAAGAATGAGGATAGTGGCTATGGTCAGACGACTGGAATTGATGATGATGACGCGGAGGAAAGTGCCGATGTCGCATCCTTCAAGATGATAGATAAACTTTTAGACATGTAGAGGATCTATGCCAGAAACGAAGAACATACAGCCGGTAGAAGAGCCTAATGCTACTGATAAAGAAAATGAAGATATGACTGTAGCCAACGGTAAAGGAAAGCAGTGTTGTAAGTTTGTAGCAATTCAGAACTATCAAGACCTGTATTCCTCGTTGCTAATAGCTTCCTCTAATTATCAGAATAAAAATTCGTTAGAAGGATTATATAAGCTTACTGAAAAGCTTTATGATTCGGCAGTTATGGCTTGGGATGCTATGATGGAATCTCCTGATGAAGCTCTTAAGTCTTTAGGCAATGCTACTCCAGAAAATATTAATGTAGAAAAATTAATGGCTATGGAATGCTGCGCATGTCTTCCTGTCTGTTCAGTAATGAATGGTACAGCTGAAGCCATAGCTATTATTAATGATTGGAAGACAAAAGTTCGTGATATTCAGAGCAAACTCAGAGTTAGAATTAACTCTCTTAAGTTAGATGCTGAAAAGATTACCGAAACTGAACAGAAGACTTCTAATGCATTTAATAATATCTTATTCTTCATTACACATGATCCAGCTTATCATGGTGATCAGTTAATGAGATCATGTAAAGAATGTCCTAATGTTGGTGAAATGACCACCAGGCTGGCCAAATTGCAGGCTATGTTAGACACATTTACTGATTCTGATGATAATGATGCCAATAATGCAAGATATGGATTTGGCAACTATAAAAAGTATCCAGCAGTGGGGGCTATTAATTATAGATGTACCAATATTCCAAATCTATACAAGTGGAAATCTGTTGTAGGAAGATGTCAAGAAATTCTAAGACTTAGGAATTCGACAAATCCAGAAGATCAGCGGAGGCTTCAATATGTATAATGATACAATTATAGATAGACAGCTCGCCGTAAAGAATATTGTATCGGCTCTTTCAACCGGTATTAATTCATGGCTAGATAAGGTGTCGATTTTAGCCATTTCGACACCCTCTGCTAATAAATTAAATGATATTCAAGAAAGATTACATTCAATGAAGTCTTCGTTATATTCTAAAGAATATAAACCAGTTATAGCTATCTTAGCTACAGATGCTATCATTGATGATCCTAAAGATTTAAATTCCTTGTCAAATAATGATATTAAGTATTATTTAAAACAAACAGATACTAAAGTTATTAATAAAATAGCTGCTTTAGAAGAATATATTGATGATAGATCCAAGAGACTTAATTTCTTAAAGACACCAGAAGGTTTATTTAAGGTTTCTAAGTTCTCTGATTTAAGATCAATGTTAGATAAGTTGTATACTTCTATTGAAAATACAAAGAGAAGAGAAGTATGTAGTTATCTTGCTAATGAAGCTGCGTTTATTAATCGCAATATATCTAATATGGAATTTAAGGATAAGACAGTTCTACAAGATATGGGTAGAAATATTGTTAGAAAGTCCGTATTTAAATGTAGATTATTGAGTGTTTAATTCAAAATCCCTTAGCATAAAGCTAAGGGATATTTATTTTTATATTAAGTAATGATATGATTGTACATACAGAACTTCGATTTATAGATCCTCTATTAGAGCTACTCTTAAGAAGATCATTGACTCTATTTTTAACTAAAATGGAGCATACTTATTATAGACGAAAGCATAAGCTATATTATCGTAATGCTTATGCTTCAAGAACAAATTGGTCCAATCCACATACAAAAGTTGAAATTGGAAACATCAATGAATCTAATGAGCATGTTATGGCTATAAGATTCAGAATGGATACAAATGGTTTTTATTGTAAGTATCTTACTACACATGGAACGATATTTAATAAAGACTATGCCGATGATTTACATTATGATACTAATTCGCATATGAGATACAATTGTCCAGATTTTGTAAAGCATTATAAAGGAATGTCCTTTATAGATAAGCTATTGGCCAATCCTAAAGATTATCTTGTAACTAGAATTCATACTGATATACGACGTGATATGGATACTTTTGAAAATACTGTAAAAATATTTAATAATGAAGATTATATAGATCCAATTATGCATACACCTATACATCGTACATTCTTCGATCATATAAATCTAGTTACTCCTAAAGATTTATTTATGTCTAATGAACCTTTATCAAAGGTAATTTCACAATCAACGATTATAGGTTTACATAATTTAAATACATATTTTGAGCATTATAATTTTGATAAGAATAAATATAATGCTGCAATTAGATATGGAAATTATTTATATTCTTTGTTATAAATAAACCTTCACATAGAATATACTGGAGTTAATATGGTAACAAGCGAACTCTTGGGTAAATTAATTAATTCTAAAGAAAATAAAAAATTAGCTGATAAGCTAGTGACGGATATCACCAGTGAGTATTATCATAATTTTTCTGGAAAATTTTTCCACTTTAGAATTAATGGAAGTACTGCTATTAATAATGAAGATGTGGTAAAAGAATTTAATAGCTTACCAGATAATCTACGTAAACTATTTCTAGATATGTTTATAAAAGGTAATTTTATGTATCCTTCAGATAAAGAAGATAATCCGTACAAATATCAGAAAATATATAATAATATTATTATTGCTACCAAAGCTTTTATAAATAGTGTTAATATGACTATCGAAAAATTATGTGCTACTGAAGCATGGCATAGAAATGCATCACTTAATTATCGTGGATATAATGGCTATGATGATTATATAAATCTAAATTCGAATAGATACTACTAAACAACACCGGAGATTAGAATATCATGGGAATGGATATTTCCTTCTATGTCTTTCAATCTGAAAAGCATCTCAAGGCTTATTCAGATGCAAGTTATGAATTAAATAAGTTAACTGCAGATCTTGGCGAAAAATATAAAGATAAATTTGATAAGGCATATGAGTCTGCAATTTTTGATGATGAAGATATGCCGCAGATTTATAGCGAAGAAGAGCAGAAGGAATATGATGCTTTAATGCTATCAGTGGAATCAAATGAAGGCAAAGAACTAAAATTCCTTTACGGCGATTCATTTGCGTCAATGATTCCTGCTTACTTTAGAAAGTATCATAAAAATCTTCTAGTTAACTGGTGGGATTCTCATTATACGCATTTAATAATATCTGAAGATATTATTGATGATTTGATCAATAAAACAGAAGAAGTATTGAAGTTTCCTGAAAAGGCAATGGAGATTCTTCCAGTATTAGATATTTATGAAGTATATGGTAAATCTGATGACGATCCTGAAGAATATCGTTACGGAGCTTACCAAGTTATTGATGGAAAAATCTATGCAGACAAGAATATATCTGCTGATGATAATGTATATATCAGAGAGATTGGTAAGTACAATATAGCCTTTAAACAAGTCAAAGAACTTCTCAATGCGAATCCTAATATCATTCTAGCATATTATGAATCACTTTAATGGAAGTGTGGCCGAGTGGTTTAAGGCTGCTGATTTGAAATCAGCCGTAGCTAATCACTACCGTGGGTTCGAATCCTACCACTTCCTCTGAAATGAGTATACCTAAAAGTATACTCATTTTTTTTTAATAAAATAAAGATATAGCTTTAATGCTATATCTTTATTAATTTTTATTCATCAAATATAGAACTGATCTTAGATTTATATTCTTCAAGTGCAGATTTAGCTGCATCTTCGGAATTAAATCCAAGGAAAGGTACTAATGAAAAATTTAAAACTGTAATTCTATTCATTATAGACAATGTTTTAGTACACATTAGTGAAATCTTTTGTACAATTTCTTTAAGAAGGGATACTTGATCAGAGGTGTATTCTTTATTATTACTTAAAGAATTTATAGTAGCATCCAATCTCTTAACAGATAAGGTAAGTATTTTAAATGATGTATCGGATATATCTTTATATTTATCAAGATATTTATCTAAAAACTCAGGATACTTCGCTGCTGGTACTCTATTCACATGTACTTTATTGGCTCTACTTATTATACTACTCTTGAGATTATTATTAAAGGCATCATAATGTCTTATAATTTCCTTATGCATAGAAGATATTTCTTCAGGTTGGAAGCTGCCAACTTTTTCAATGTCTTTTATTAATTCATTTAATTCCTCTGTCATACTTTTAACGTCACCAAATGCTACTTCGGCTCCATCAGCATAGTATCTAATATCATGAATGCCTTCGTAATATTCATTTTGGTCAGCAGCTTCGTGTGCAGGTTCTGTTTTATCTTCTTTAGATTTTGTATTATTTCCATCTTTCTTTTTAGAAAGCTTGGCTTTAATTGCATTAATTCTTTTAGATATAAATTCTTTAATTTTATTATATGCAGTTACAATAAAATTCTTTATTTTCTTTACAAGTTCTTTAATAAAATTCCATGCAGCCAATGCATACTTTTTTGCATTATCAGTAAAAGCTTCATTAGCTAAAGCATAGTAATTTGCAGATTCATTACTAACCTTTAATGCACTTTCACTTTTTATAACAGAAGCCAACTGACTATTTAAGTCTTCTGACGATTCAATTATAAATGATAGTATATCTGAATATAGCATATATTTCCTCTTTAAAAATTTATTACAATATAATGTATAAGAATAAAATAAAAATATAGACTCTTGTAGGAGTCTATATTTTTTTTTTATAATTAATCGGCTAACATAGCCTTAACTTTTTCATCAATCTTATTAGTAACTTCTTCATACTTTTCTTTAGCTGCTTCAGGAGTAGCAAATCCAGACACAGGCATAAGTTCTAGCCTGACGTTAATCATATACTGTCTAACACCATTATACTTAGCTATGAATGAAGTAAACGTCGAGCAAAGTGTCTTAGCCACAGCAAGATTCTTTTCAGGATAATCTGCCATATTAGAGGCTTTTTGAACACCCTTTTCGAATCCATCAAGCATATGCTGTATAAGCTGATAGCATTTATCTTCAAGCTTGGTATAACCAGCAATAAGTTTTGAAGCCAAATCAGGATATTGAGAAGCTGGCACTTTCTGTACAGAGGATAACATAGCGTTAGCGTTTCTAAAGGTCTGATCATAGTACTTAGAAGACTTCATAAGTGCTATATAATTTTCAATACCCTTAAGTTCTTCATCATTCATGTCTTTCATGCCAGCAATGACTTCACCAAATTCCATTTCCTTTGCGGTTTCATTCATAACCTTGATGGATTCGTCATAAATTGCCGGATGGGCTACACCGTAATAGTACACGACATCTTCAGCAGCTTCATGAGCTGGTTCTGCTTTAGCTTCTTCAGGCTTCTGACCTTCAGCAGGAGCACCTGCATCCTTTTTACTAAATCTTGCTCTAATAGCAGCAACACGCTTTTGGAAGAATTCCTTAACATGCTTAAAAGCATTAAGTATGAATGTTTTAATCTTATTAAGAATGTCCTTAATAAATTTCCAAACTTTACCAGCGTATTCTCTTACCTTATCGCTAAGACCTTCGTTAGCTAAAGAATAAAAGACTGCAGACTCATTACTAATGCTGGTCGCAAATTTGTATTTCATGACTTCTGCATAAGTTTTGTTGATGTCTTCTGTAGAAGTTATTGTGTAGAGTAAAATATCTGAATAGGTCATATAAGAATCCTTTTGTTAAATACAATATAATGTATTGAAAAATATTAAAAAAGTTATATATTCTTTATGAGTATATAACTTTATTCTTAGTTAATAAAATCTTATTTAGTCGTTATATTTTTCTACATTTTATTGATTCAGAAGAAGGAGTTTATATGGAAACTGGTGAAGGATCTTCAGAAGAGAAAATATATACAAAGCCCTCGGGAATACCCGTATATGCATCTATTATTATAGTTATATCTATGATAATATCGACATTGTATACTATAAATAATAAGAATAAAGAGATTATCGAATATAAAAAAGAAATAGAGACTATTACTGCAAAATCTATTTCAGATAGTATATACTTTAAAAAGTCTATTCATGAAAAAGATAGTTTATATCAAGTTCAACTAAAAGAACTTAGAACTGAGTCTGAAAAGAAGTCTGAAAATGTGTCTACTTCTAAAACCATTACACGAATTGTATACAAAGATAGCATAAAGGAAATATACAGTGAAAATACGGAAAGTAATGTGGAATATATTAGAGAAATTTCTATGCTCCGTGATTCCATTTCTAATCTTGCTGTTCGTGAATATTCTGCTGAAACAGTGTACGTGGAAAAGCTTAGGATTGATACAGTAAGCGTATATACGGAAGCTGAAAGTAAGGTAGAAACGAAGATCAATACAAAAAAGAAATCATGGAATATTTATGCTGAAGCTAATGGCTTCATAAATACAGATATAGATTTCTCTTATGATATTGAAATAGGTGGGAAAATATTTCTTACCAATAATCTATATGGAAAGATGGGTCTAGGATATAATAGTAAGCCTAGAGCTAATCTAGGAATTGGAATTGAATTCTAAAAAAAAAAATGCCATGGGAACGAATTCCCATGGCACTAAAACCTAGTTATCAATTATTAAAGATACGATGAAACTAAATCCAAATCGAAATCAAAAACCAGATTCCCAGCAAAAGCAAAAGCAATGATAGGAATTTTGGGAATCTGTAAAGTGGCATCGAAAGTTGGGGTCGAACCAACGTATCTCCAGCTTACAAAGCTAGTGCTCAACCTACTGAGCTATTTCGATAATTGGGGCCAATCACTTAGCCTTACAGTCATTAAAAGTTGTATCTTTAATAATCAAATCTAGCTAACGAAGTAGACAAGCTCCAAGCGTTAGCTCCTAGGTTTTATCTCCTTCCCATCCTCTAGTAATTCTTCACGAAATTGTAGATATCTTGAAGATTATCGGGAATGATAATCTTCAGGTCTGCAATTCGCTGAATTTCATTGATGGTTTCCTGCGAATGTTCAGCAGTCTTAGTTTTAAACCAAGAATCGTATTCGTTGAACTTCATACGATATTCTGCAAGAAGACGATCGTTCTCCTTCGTCATCTTCTCGTTAATGGAGTGTTTAATTCCATTAAGTTCAGCCTGGATGCTGCGGAACTGTTCTTGAAGCTGCATGAATACCTTGTCGATCTCTTCCATAGGGATCGATGAAGAGTATACAGCAACAGTGAGAGAAGGAGTTCCCACGCCAGATACGTCCTGCTTACCCATCTGAGCTTTTACAGTTTTTCTTGCTCTATTGAAAGAACCATCAGGATGGATAATCTTTCCAATATTTGCAGCTTGTGCTTCAAGCTCCAAATACTTCTGTCTTTCGCCAACTGACATCTGGTTGATGATATCATCTTCAGAGACCTTCTCAAGATCCGGGCGTTCCATGCACTTCTCGCCCTTTTCACAGAGCCATCTGAATATATCTCGATTACGAAGATCGGTTTGAGCCTTTTCCTTTGCATCGATCGCTTCGCGCAACCATGCATTGAGAGCTTTTAACTTACCAACCTTCTCCAATTCGGCAATCTTGGTATTGAGCCATTCAAGGCTCTTACCAGCTTCAACAAGAATTGGATCAGCACCAGCAACCTTGTAGGTTACATTCACAAATGTGAAGTCGTTCAGTTCTCTTTGAATTCCCTCAAAGATCTCCTTCGACTTGTTTGCTATGAAGTTCGCAGAAGTACTGGTGAGGCCTTTCTCACCAAAATAAACCTTATTGAACATTTTTACTCCTTGTTAAAGATTAAGTTGAAAAGGTTCAAAATTTAATATAATACTAAAAATTACCATCAGCTACTTGAAGGCAAGTATAACCTAATTCGCGCCATTTGGCAACCATAGAGTTACGGTCTTCAAGAATATAGCAAATGTTATATTCAGGATGTTCCTTTAATAAAGCATTAAGTAATTCAGGCTTAACTTCCGTATCATGGCGAGTATCACCATCTTTACGGAAAAGCATATGTAAAGGAGTATACTGGGTATTTACCAAGTGATGCTTCATCCATGCTATAGTCTTTTCCTTAATACTTTCACGCCTACCGGAACAGAATATAATATCATAATAGGTAGATAATTCTTCTACTAATTGAATAATTGCTGGAATAGGTTTATCTTCTAAACAAGATTCATAAAATGCATCCCAGTTCGGAGTTTCTAAGTCAGTAATATACTTTTTAGCACGTTCCGAACAATCGGCTATTGTACCATCGATATCAACGACGATAATGTATTTTTGTTTACTCATGATTTATCTCCATAAGAGTTCAAAATTTAATATAAAAAATAAATTCTATACAGATAACTAATTAATGAAGAAAAGCCTGCAAAAAGGAGAAATTATGGTTCCCGTAATTATATCGGATATTGATGAAGTAGTATTTAATATTACTCCTAAATGGACACAAAGAATTATGCATAATGTTATGCTATTTCAAAGAATTAGAAATTATGAACCTATATTTGCGTATAATAAGAGCTTTGATGAATTATATAAATCAACGCAAGAAAGACCAGAATATGATTTATGTAATTGGCTAATGCTTCCTAGACGAGCAAGAGCGCTTGCATATACTTTATATGCAGATGATGAAAAATTTTACCACGATCTTCCACTTACAAAATTCGGAACGAATTTACTTTCTGGTGGAAAACATAGAAAGATAATATTCTTATCACATATCTTAGGCAGACCTTGTGATGAATCTAAAAAAGAAATGATCTTTCATCATTTTAAAAATTGTGATATCGAATATTATACATTATTTAATGGATTCAGTAAAGGTGATAAAATAAATGAAATCTGTCCAGATTTCTCTGTATTTATTGATGATCATCCAGATAATATCAAAGATGTTATGGAAAAGTGCGGAGATGAAAAAAAGAAGTTTCTCTTTCCGTTGAAAGGGTATAATGCTAATATGATAACAGATCTAGAGAAACTTGTAAAGGAAAAGAAGTTAAATCTCGCAGTTATGGATTAGTAATTACCTTCTGAATAATGAATAATCACAGCAAGAGTAGTTGGACCTATATGACTTTCGCCATTAAGTGGTATGATATTCTTAACGCTGTGATCTTTTATAAAATCATTTATCTTTTCTTCCAATTTCTCATATGTAATATCTGAAATAATTTTTACTTTTGTGTGAACCATTTTTACTCCTATTAGTATACTCTCATCTTAATATAAAAATAAAGAATATCTCAAAGAGATATTCTTTATTAATTCTAACTGATTTGGATAGACACTTTATCTTTACACTGGAAATCATCATTTCCCCAATGTGTTCCAGCAAATAAGCCTAAGAAGAAATCGGCTATAGATGCATGTTTACGATCTTGACCAGAAGCTCTTAAAAGACCTCTAAAGAAGTCATCACATTCTTCTCTATTAAAGATCTTAAATCCTTTCCATGCATATAGAGCATCATGGACTACACCTGATAGATTATATAATTCATTCTTAGGATCCCAGTTTTTAAGGAACCATCTTAGGCATTTGGGAACACTTAGTCCATCACAGATATATCCTCTATCAAAAGTCATAAGCATACGTTTCTTCTTTCCATCTTGCATAAATGGAACCAAGATCCAAGCTTTATCTTTTAATTTAAACCTATTGTAAGATGTATCCCAATTAAAAAAAGAATACTGTATTTCATTTGTAATAACAGATACTGCCATAATATATCCTTTGTTGAACATTCAATATTATGTCAAAAAAGAAAGAGCCAAGTATAAAACTTAGCTCTTAAATTCAACAAGATCCTACTCAATATAAGAGAATGCCTGTCCTTCACCGAAGTATTTTTCGATGATAGAAACGACATTTTCCTTATTGATGATTTCAAAGTTCTTGCTGGGCACAGTATACCCAGCATGTTCATTGAAAATCCTGCGTGCAGTCTCATGCTTAAAGAGTTCTTTATACTCTTCTTGAGCAGCAAACTGCTTACGGATGATATCAATTCGTTCATCCGTAACATGTTGTCTGACATTTGCCAAGAGATCCTGCATGAGTGGAAGCACCTCTTTGGGCTTATCACTCATAGACAAGAATGTTGGCAATCTTCCACCCATTTCAAGCAGGATACCACCAGTCATGTATACAAGACCGCGTTTCTCACGCAGTTCCTGCATAAAGGGCGACTGAAGACCTTCCGAAAGTGCATTGATAGCACTAGCCAGAAGAAGTGATTCATCTGGATTGCGACACGGTTTGTTTGCAGTAATCCAGATGGTCTTCTGCGGATTTCCGGTTTCCTTCTCAAAGGAAGGTTCACCAGAAATCCTCTCGATCTGAGGGAAGATATGCGGGTACAGCTCTTCATGGCTTTCACCTTCAAGCATCGAATTCGGTCCAATAGACAAAATCCAAGGCCTGGTAAAGATCTCCTTACAGTTGTAAAGATAATCTTCGTATTTAAATGCATTCACACCAGACTCAATGCCAGTGCTGCCATAAAAGTCAAAATTATCCCACAACATGTGGTGCAATGCCGCACGGATGGGTTGAGAGAATACCATACCAATTTCTTGGCAAACCGTATTTTTTTCGTTCTCAAAAGTAGCCTTATCCACAGGCTTTCCATGGATAATAGCCTTCGAGAGTTCCTCAGCCAGCGGCTCAATGTTCTTAGTGAGTCCTGAGAACTGGATCACCATGTTCTCATTGGAGGTATGCGCCTCCTCACTAATATCACCGGCCTGGAGAGCATCCCTCAAGTGCTTATAATGGTGGCACAAGAGATGTTCCAAGAGATGAGATGTACCCCTGATGCTCTTACGCTCACTAAGCGGAGAGCAATTATCGTAGACAAAACAAAGTTTCGAATACGGTAAAGAGTTCTGAATATGCATTGATGACTCCTTGTTAAGTTAAACTTACATATTCTATTTTATAATATAAAGAATCATCAAAAAAATTAACGGAAGAAAAAATATAAGGCTTTATAGCCTTATATTTCTCTTTATATCTCTATTTGTGAGCCATATAACCAATGAGATTTAAGAATTATTTTTATAAAATTCCATTTCGCAATAGATATGATATCTTTTCCGGTAATATTTTTACGTGACAATAGATTATTCTTGGCAAGTTCTAAATTTTTATAAGCATAATTATCTGGATTTTTAGGTTTTTTATTGTTTATTTCATTTTCTAAATTATTCATAAAACGTTCAGCAAAAATAAAACATTCGAAGCATGCACCTCCAATGATCTTATCTTTGATATATGACTCTTTAAAGTGATCATAAGATTTTTTATCTTTTAGCAGTAGCATAATATCCTCTTATTTAATTATTATTCTATAATTTAATATAATATGCAGGATAAAAATTTTACAAAAAAAAAAAATCTCTATAGCCTTATATGGACTATAGAGATATTTTTCAGTGTTATGCTACTTTGCACCATTAGTTTAACAGATTATGACACTTGTATGTTTAGGGAATAATTTTGTGTGATAAGGTCTTATTAAACTAACTAGTTCGTTAAGCTAGATCTACACTAGAGCCTAATGAATGATTCGAACACTCGACATATACATTACAAATGTATCGTTCTACCACTGAACTAATTAGGCGGAACCTTAACATAAGTACTGACTAAATCCACCCCTCGGTGCGATAGAGCCATCGTCATCACTGACTACTTCAAGGCCATTCAACTAATCTATATGAAATACAAATTAGTCTGACCACTTATGTTAAGGCATTTAAAAGTTATTGGAGATATATCGGTGTGTGTGGGATTGGATCCTTTTTGAAGATATATCCCCAATATTGGAATGGTGGGGTTCGAACCCGCGACCCACGCCTTAAAAGGGCGTTGCTCTACCAACTGAGCTACATTCCATAGCATATCGGAATAGCCGGATTCGAACCGACGACATCTTGCTCCCAAAGCAAGCGCTCTACCAGACTGAGCTACATTCCGTAAAGAGCTTAGGGATGGAGGAAACAAACCACCCCTAAGCCTTTTCACCTTTCAAAAGGATACCCTTTCGGATACCAGAATTTAATATAATGATATTAATTATTCATCAACGCATTCTGAAGAACGTAACCTTCAAGTTCCCAGACCTTATTTTCAATGCGTTCTCTACAAATCTGCTCACCAAGATTCTGATCATAATTTGCCGGGTCTACACATGAGCTAGACTCACAGATCACAAATCCATTCGGAAGAGTACAGCAAACAACTGTAGTCTTTTCACCCATCTTAATGCTTTCAAACTTTGAAGCATCCAAGATCGCCTTAATATCTTCTGGCGTAATTCTATTCTTCATATAGCATCCTTTGTTGAATGAAAAAAAAATATACCCGTATACGGTGGGAATCGAACCCACATTTCCCATCTATAAGGTGAGATTCGAACTCACGTGGCGTTGTTAACGTCTTCACGGTTTCCCCCAAGTCAACAGTTTGCTCAAGTCAACTCTGTGTAAGCATAGTATCAGAACTTACAGGGTAATAGGTTTGCTTGTATCCGGCCTTGCATACTTTACAGTATAGAGGTATATTGTAGAATCTAAAAATAATAGCTAAGGTGAGACTTGAACTCACACGATGTTGCCATCAAGGGATTTTAAGTCCCCAGTGTCTACCACTTCCACCACTCAGCCATGTAAGATATTACTTCTTACCTTTCAATTTTAAATTTGCTTTCTGCCAATCTGAAACTGTTTTATATTTCTTTTCTTCACTAGACCAATCAGTGCAAGTAAACTGCCAACCTGGATCTCTATCAATTCTTTCTACACATGCATCACAAAATTTAGTTGTAAATAATGAACCATCTTTTAAAGATTCAGTTTGTACCCTTTTAGGTTCCTTATCAAAGGGACGACAGCATTTACTGCATATGAACATATAGTACCTAATGTAAGACTCGAACTTACACTTCTTGCGAAACTTGCTCCTAAGGCAAGCGTGTCTACCAATTCCACCAATTAGGCGGGAAATTATTAAACTCTTACACCATGCAATGTATTCATACTACACCCTCAAAAGGGTTCTCTTCAAGCATTAGCAACAGTCTTAAGGGAATTCATAAGGGAAGTTGCATTGATTTCCGATTAGCATCCTACATGAGATCCTTGCAAGGCATTACGGAATTTTATAGTCCGTCCTGTAGTTTCCTTATGTAATCAGTTCGTAGTATTAGAGTTTAAACACTTCACAATCGTACCTAACCTATAATCAAAAGGTTTCATCTGTTTAGAAGTTGCGCTAACTTTATGAGGTAAAAGTATATCCATGTACGGGAACATAGATAAAGATGGAGTCAAACCATCTAGCGGATACCATTGTGTAAAACTTATTAAAATCTTAGCTGCTTCACATGGACTCGAACCATGGACAAGCGGATTAACAGTCCGCTGCTCTACCAACTGAGCTATGAAGCAATTTATAATTTGTTATAAAAATGGACAGACTCGGACTTGAACCGAGAACCCGCAGGTTATGAGTCTGCTGCGCTAACCAATTGTGCCATCTGTCCATTGTGATTCTCTAGAACGTGGATTTCAGGAAAATCTATGACAAATTTTATCTAGAGAATCACTTTATAAAAATTAGTGGCTAATTGCTGGAGACACAACCTAGGAAGACTTGCAGAATAACTAGGTCACAACAATTAGCCAGAAATGAAAACTGAGTAGAGTAAAACGCAGGATGTAAGGGATTACTTTCTTAGTTGAATTCTACTCAGTCCTCTTCACACAACTCTAACGAGCAACATATTTGCAACGTCAAAGGAGGTTCATGGAAAATATTTGACGATCTTTCTTCGTCAATACTAAATTATAATCGTTCAGCACATTTTGATTACTACCAGGGCCGTACCAGCTGTGGATCAACGGAGATTCGAACTCCGAACTTTCTCATGCTTTGCAACTTGAGAGTGCTTTACCAATTAAGCTAAAGACCCATGACTTTCTAATCTAGCATATTATAAGAGATGATTAAAGGTACCTACATCTCTTATAAAACTTCTAGTAATGCTATAGGGATGCACAGTCTGGCTAAAGGCTATGCATCCCATAGCACCCCTTCTCAACTATGTGAGCGACATATTCGCAACACAACGGAGTTCTTCAAAATTTAATATATCAATGAAACTATATTAGAATGGAAGATCATCAGCTTCTTCTTCGCTATACTGAGGAGCTGCTGCTTGCTGCTGAGGAGCAGCATTACCAGAATTAGCCCAAGACTGTGCAGTAGACGCACCTCTACGAGAAGGCGCTCTAGGAGCAGATGTACCACTGGTATTCTGACCACCATTATAATTATCGCCACGGTTCGGCTTGTGATCCATAGGAGATACAAGCACACGACACATTTCATTTACAAATTCACAGAATGTGTCAAAAGACGGATTTTCTACAAAGATAGTTGCTTCTGCATTTGCATCTGTAGAATTGAAACCTTGGAGATTAATATTTTCAAAATAGAAGGAATGTGTATAAGAAATTTCCTTGCTGTTATTATCTGCCTTACCAACATAGATAATAACACCATCCTTCATATCTTCTTCTTCAGTAGCAGATCCGTCAATCAAACGGAAATGACTACCATGGAAAGAGATTTCCATGTCAAGGATTTCTTTAGCCTTATAATGCATAAGAACCTTGCGAAGAACCTGACAATCTTCTGCAGACAATGACATATAGATAGCATTGTCGTAATCGTATGTTTGTTCACCCTTCTTAGGAGTTCTGCCACGCATGTCATTGAAAACTGCTGCAATAGAGAGGGTAGCATAAGCACGACCGAAGCCAGCAGTGGCATAGCCAAGCTGCATAGCACCAGTCTTATTATTGAACAAAGTCGTACACTTGGTACGAACATAGTTCGGTTTATCTTGTGTATTGTTATTCGAATTCTGCTGATACGAATTAGCCATATTTGTCCTTAAAGGTTAACGAAAGTTGAAAATTGTTTTGTAGATACGCCAGTAGGTATCATCTGGAAACCAATACTTTCCATAATTGGATACGCTGCCTTTGTATTATCAGTGACAATTTTATTTATATCTATCAATGGAATAAGTTCTTCAGGTATAACTTTTAACTTTTTAGGCAAAGCTATAGAATTTATACCAGATTTATAATATTCCGTATCGGATAATGTCCTTACAATCGCTTCATAAAATTCCGGGAATTTATCCTTGATACAGTATGCATCCTCTGGTCTGCATATAGGCTTTAAATCCAGAGTATTTAGTTTTGAGTATGGTTGAATCAGATTTTCTGGATGAGCATTATTCCAGAATCTAACAGCCTTTACAATAGCATTAGAAGTAGGATCCTTATAGACTGATATATTAGAGTATTTACCTGGTTTAATATACTCTGTACTTCTTTCATGTACAAGAGAATTATAAACTATTTCTTCATACTCTACAAATTTTCTAAGCACAGTCTTAGGATTGATATCCTTCTTCAAAAGAATTTCATTCATAAGTACATCATAGAAATACTTACGAGTCTTAATATTCGTAGACACTTTCTTAATAGGCAAACCCTTAATTTCATCCTGTAAAGGATCAAGGATATTGCCTTCTTGAACCATTATGATGGTAGAATAGTTCTTCTTATTCTTAGTCATAGCAACACGTTTGAATAAGAATTCAGACTTCATGTTAATCCTAGGTTGATACTGCTTACTGACGTTAAATCCACCAGTAACAGCATTAAGAATATCCTGAATTACATTAGCTACAATATTATTAATAATATGAGCAGATGCAATCTTGTGCATAGGATGATCTAGATCTAGTCCATCAAAATTATTTTCAAAGTAATCTACAAATCTACCAAGATAAGTAAATAGCGAGTCAGAGTCTACTAGAAGAATATTCATACGTTTCATATTCTTCACTATCTGTGCTCTGTTATATCTGATAAATGGATGAGCCACAAAACTTCTAACAAGACCAACTAGTTTCTTTAGAGGTTCGGCAATTTCCTCCGGTGGTTCATTTGGATTAGTGAAGTTATAAGAATAGCAATTAGATAATATCTCTTGAATCTTTTGCTGAGATAAGAATTCATAAAGATTATTAGTATAATATACTCTATTTCTGAATTCTTGATCCATATTCATACATGTAGCAAGAATATCTGGATCATCTTTATCTAATTCATACGATAATTTCTTATTCTTAATATAAGAATACAATATCTCACCAGTAATCTTATTTGGATCATCTAGCCATTCACTAATGGTTTCTGGGAACCTTTCTACATAAATCTGACATTCTTCAATGAAACGATAGAATGCATCTTTTGTTTCAAATGTAAGATTATTTTCCATTAAGCCTTCAAGGTACATAATACCAGAAGTAATAACAGCATATCCACAATATGTGGTAGAAGGGCCGATAAATGGATTAGCAAATACATAATTTTCTTCGCCACTAGCACCATATTCAGCATTAGAAATAAGTTTGAAGAGAAGCTGTCTGATTCTATGAATCATGTATTCACGCTTGTCTGCGTCATTAACATGCTCAAACATCATGGCTTTTTCTTTTTTACGGTTATTCTGCATTGCAATAAGGAATTTAATAAGAGGCGATTCATTATTGTCATGCTTTTCAAACAGAGTACCATAACCAGTCATGATATATTTATCTTCATACATATCATCTAACACATCAAGCACACGCTTTTCTGTTACAGTATGCTTATAGTTATTATGTATGACGATTTCTTCATTTACGTCCGGTCTAGATAGCCTTTCTTTAATAATCTGCTGAAGATTTGCTTCTACAGATTCAGGCATAGGCTTATTATATCTCGCAAGATATAACTTCCTTGCAGACTCAACGTATGCATTTAGAAATGTACTCATGTTTACCTCTTGATTCATGGAAAAGTTAGCAGACAAGAATAATAGGCTTCAAAAGTGTGGTATATTCATGCCGTCTAACATCTAAATGCGAACAAATTAACAAACTAAATGCGAACAAATTAACAAAGGAAGCTTTATGAGCTTAATGTCTGAATTCAGAAAAGAAGCAGATAAAAAATCTGATATGCAAGCCAAAGAAGAAATCATTTCCATCCCGACTGGTTATGATATTGCGGATTTATCTAATGCTACAAGAGATTACTCCACTGGTAATATTGATGCTGGCATGCGTGAAGGTCATATTATAGGTGCAGCTGGCCCTTCTGGAGCTGGTAAAACTACATTCCTTCATAATCTTGCATTTGGAATGATTAAAAGATTTGAGAATGGAACTCTTGAAGACATGGATGCCGAACACAGCCATAATCGTCAACGTATGAAGTTCCTTTATACTAAAGGTGATCCTAGCCTTGAAGACAAATTTGAAGAACAGGTTAGTAAGCCTTATAACCTTAATGTTTATCTCGATGATGTCAATGAAAGATTCCATGAAATTTATGATTTCAAGACAAAGCATCGTAAGGAACTTGAAGAAGAGTTTACAACCTTAGACGGTCGTAAGCAAAGAGTAATGGCACCAACTATTATTTTCATTGATTCTATTGCGGCACTTTTCTCTCGTAAACAGGCCGAAGCTATAGAATCTGGTGAAATGGATAGTAATATGGCTGGATCTCAGCAAGCTATTACAAATAATGCTTTCTTTAAGAAGACATCTAATATGGCCTTTGATGCAAATATTTATCTATTTGTCATTGGTCACATTAATAAGATGGTTCAGACAGGTTATACACCAAAGCCAAGTAATATTCCGTGGTTGCAGCCCGATGAAAATATTCCTGGAGGTTCTGCTTGGATCTTTATGGCTGACTGGTTGGCTCGTGTAGATAAGGGACAGGCTTTGAAGGATCCGACTAAGGATTATGGTATTCGTGGTTATATCAATAACTTCCAGATTCTTAAGAGCCGTGGTAATGAATCAGGTATTGTCTATCCGCAGGTCTTTGACTTCGTAAATGGTTATAGCAATCTGCTTAGTAACGTTCAGTTCCTTATTGATAATAAGCGTATTATTACTGGCCCGAAGTCTTACTTAGCTTCCATGCCTGATCTTAAGTTTAATAAATCTACTATTGTTGAAACTTGTCAGGAACATCCAGAACTTGAAGAAGCTATCTCTAATGAAGTAGCTGAAATTTTTATCTCTAGAATGCCTAAAGCTAAAGAATAAATAAAAATTACTATATGCAGAAATGCATATAGTAATTAATTTTTAGCCCCAACTTCCACCAGAGCCACCTTCATCACCTTCACCTTGACTAGTATCGGTGCTATCGATGACGTTTCGTTCATTACTAAGATCAATAGCCTTAGTATTTTCTTTAACCTTACGGAAGATCTCATCATATTCCTTCCAATCAAGCTGTGGCATTAGCTTCATAGCTACTTGCTTCTTGAATTCAGGTTTAGACTTTTCATCTTCTTCAGAAGGTTGCTCACCATAAATGGTATTGGTAACGAATTCTGTAATAGACTGAACTTTACCGATTTCTTCTTCAGCTTTACGATTATCAAGAATCGTCGGATCCGAGAATTTAGCTTCAAAGATAAATTTCATTGGAGAAGCTTCATTATCAGATAGCTTTCTATATATTTCCGTTAAGCCAGCATTACACACCTGCTGATATGCTATAACTTGCTTCTGCACATTACCATTCTGCATAATAAGTGTAGTTGCAAATTCAACATCAGACATAGAGTCAAGTAATGATGCAGGAATACCAGAACCATTCACAACTGAACGCTTCAAGAATTCCAAGAAGTCATTATTTAACTGTGCTTCCTGACCAGCAAATGTATCAAATTCAACAGCTTTCTTACCATCGACGACAGGAATATACATCGAGTTAGCCTTAGTGATTCTATTAAACATAGCTGTCACATCAGACAAATCATCAAGTGTAACTTCTCTACCCTTAAGATCAGCAATAAAGCTATTAACTGCACCTTCAGAATCTTCATCAAGACCAGTTTCGATATAGTAAACGGTCTTGTCTTTACCATTAATAACTTGCTGCATAATAGCTGCAAGAATACTTAGCACATAAAGCTTAGCAAAGTAAAGTACAGGATCAAGAATAGATTCACCATAGGTATAGCTACCTTTCTTGATATGTACCATATTCTTAGGCGGCACAAACGTAATAGCGGTTCTATTAATGCTACGATTAGCTTTTAGCATTGTATAAATAAAGTCTCTAAACTGATGGTTCTTTGCAATAAACTTACGGTTCATCTTAGCTGCAAGACGTTTTGCAAAGATATCAGTCATAGCCTGAAGACGATTATCTCTAGCCATCATACCACTATTAGCATGGTTCATGAAAGAGTAAATTCTATTAGTGGTATAAGTAAGGTCACAAGCAGGACAAGAATATGGATCAGTATCCATAGGATCGGTAGATGCCGGATTGAACGTAATATCAAGATAGTAATAACCTACGCAAGTACCACCAATTTCAACCTTAATCGTTTTATTAGCATCAAGCTGTCTAATAATAGACCCTGCAAGATTCATTTCAATCTGAGACTTACCAGTACTTTCAGATGCGAATGCTGCATTCTCTCTAAGTTCCTTGTAGATTTCAAATTCTTCAGAGAATAGACCTTCAGCTACAGATGGATTAATCTGTACATTCATAAATTTGTCTATTTCTTGTTCCCAATCAGAAGCAGAGAATTTTTTATCTACATACTTATCGCTCTCATTCTTTTTATGCTTTTCAAAGAAATCGTGTTGAGAAATATTATATAAACTATCAAGCGTATTTACATCTTCAGATGCCAAAGAGTCACCTCTACACTCTTCGATCATAGTAGCGGATTCACTACCATACATCTGACCATTCTCAATCATCTTATCGATTTCTTCCTTAAAATTCATAACAACAGTAAAGCTATCACCATATTGGACAACGCTACCTACGATCTTAGGAATGAAATCTTGAGAGACCTTATATTTATCATCTAACTTCTTCAATTCATCTTGAGCATCTTCAATAGCATAATCATCACTACCTGTATTCAAGATATCAAAATGAATAGTATCACCAGAGAAAGAGTTTGGAGAAATAATCATATCCCTATACATGCCTACTGCACGAGCAAGTTCAGGGATCATTTCACATATAGCTTTGATACTCTTATAGCGCATGAATCTATTAGATTCATCACCATAGAAAAGATTAATCTCTCCACGTTCAACTTCATCTATAAAACTAGAAGACTTATTAAGGGCGTTTCTTCCAGTCTTAAGACCTTTACCTGAACGGTTACGATACATAACCTTATCAAAGAAAGCTACAATATCAGATTCTTCTCCAGTCAATTTATAGCTATTGACTGCACGAAGGTTCTCTTTAACTTTATTTTCTAACTCGGTTATAGAAGTATCTTGTTTGGAGGGATCAAATCCGAATGCAGCCTTATCAAATTGCTTATTAAGCCTGATAATATCTTCAAAAGTTTGCTTATTCGCCATAATTTAATCCTTTAATATTCAATACCAAGTTGTTAGATTTGAAGATCATAATTATTATAAGAATCAATTCTTACTGATACTGAATAGTTGTCTTTATTCAAAGTAGCAAAGTATTTCTCTACATATGCTTCTACTTTATTAACAACTTCACCTCTGTCACTTGATTCAAAGGTAACAGTATCAAATTTAAAATCATTCTTATTTTCACGGTGCTTTACTATGGTAACTAAAGCTTTGTAACCGGGTTTTGATAGTGACGTGTGCCAGATAGCCATATTTATACCGTTTCATTGAAGGTGGTGATTATTTCATTTGTATAGTCTATAAGATCCTGTCTACATACGTTCATCATATCGGACATTGTAGTTAGGAACGAATCTATATTATTATTCGTATCATATATATTCTGTCTGTTCATATTAGACTCTGTCACAATAGGAGAATCTAACTTTATCAATTTACTTACGACATTTTCTTTTAGAATAAAATATTTTACATAAGCAAAATTGATATATGACAATACCATAAGAGCTATTTCATTCGTAAGATTATCTTTAAGAATAGTATAGCTATTATAATTACTAGAATCAACGAAGATTTCATCAAGGATACCTTGTAATTTATCAGCAAAATATCCAGTATCCGATCTCATCCATTCTACTACTTTAGCATCATAGTATTCTTTATCATGGTCTGGAGTTTCTTTTCCAAGGGAATATTCGAAGAAATCATAGAATGCGGAATGATCATAGAAGTAATTAGGATCTGATAGCTCTCTAAACATAAATCCAAACGGACTAGAATTAGACCATATTTCTTCACTTACATTAACATTAGGAGCAGGTACTAATACTGTATTTGTACTTAAAGTATTTTTAAATTTTTCAACCCATGAAGTGAAACCTAAGTCATGAATTAATCCATATAACCCATATCTCTGATCGTCAACAACAATATCATATCCTCTAAGAAAACCATTCATAAGGTTTTCTAATTCTAGGCACATATCTGTTGTAAAAAAATAAAAAGAAGATGATGTAATATCCTGCTGATACATATTGTAGAATTTATTATACAAAGACATTCTAGTAATTAGTGCAAGATTTGTATCATTAATATACATTACTTTATCTGATAAAAGATATGAATTAGTATCACTAAAGAATCTCTTTACATAACTAAAAATCTTTTCATAATATCTATATGCAGAATATTCTTCTTTTTTAAGTTCTTCACGATAGATCTTTACTGCGATCTGCTGTCCGTTGTTCATTAGCTTTAACCTTGTCTAATAAAGTTTGAATTTCACGTTTCATACGTCTTAAGCACAATCTGATAGCATTTGCATCTTTATTCATTCTAAAAGTCTTCATTATCTTAAGATAATCTTCCAGCTTAGTATTCATAAAGGTAGTAAGTTCGCTAGTTATGATTGGCATAACTTCTGTATTCTTATAATTTCTTCTAAATAAATTATCGGCAAGTATCCACTCTTTTACAGCCTTCCTAATAGTTTCCTGAAATACAGTACCGCCTACTGTAGCCACAATGGAATCAAATTTTATAGGAATTCTAACAGCTTTGCCAAATATAGGATAAGGATACGTTGTCTTATCCGTTCTAGGGAAATATACTATTATACTTTCATGACCTTTGTATGTAGTATATTCCTTTTCAGCATCATAGTACATAGTATCTACAGTTTCAGTATATCTTGCACCTTTAGTAACAAATTTTACTATAACACGGTTTTCAAGATATATATTAGGGTTATTATCCCCAGTAGGTACTGTCCATGTGAATACTTTTGATGGCATACTTACTTCATAGAGCTTAGTACTCCCAGGAAGTTGTTGCCAATCTTTTCTAGAGTTACATACTTGTTTTCGTGTGTAACGTCTCAAAGGTTGTAAAAAGAAAGGAAAAAAAGATCCTAAACGTTCATTTAGAATCTTTAATGCCTTAATGTCTTCTTTATCAATGATTTCTTTATAATCATCTTTAGAAAATGGCATTGGGCGAAGTAGCATAATGATTTTACCAATCGATTAAAATTTTTGGATAAGTTAATAAACCTGCAAGTTCTTGACTATTAAATAACAGATATGGCTGTCCAAAGTTCTTATCTATTTTTTGAAGAGTTACCCATATTTCACAATCTTTACTGATTTTTGGAATTAACTTCTTACCTATAAGCAAGACATTGGCGCCTTTCTTTTCTAGTGGAGATGAACCAGCAGAGTAGATCTCACCTGTATTTAAATTTACTCTAGCAAATTCATCAACCTTCTTGAAATCAAGTTTTGATTTATCAAGAGGTATCCATATCATACTATCTACAAGTTCTGTAATTGGATCATAGGTTTCTTTACATTTCCAAATAGGAATTTTGAAAACTCTAGTTCCAGCTTTAAAAGATAGCAAATCATCTGTAACCGTAATAGATTCTGGATCGCACTTCTTAGCTTTATGGACAATTGTTAGATCATCCATTAAGATATTAAAGCATTCTGCTGCCGGGATCCATGATTCCGGAGTCTGATTTTCATCAACAATACAAAGTTTTGTAATACCTTTTTCCCCACTGTAGGTTAAGGTCAAGAACTTGCCCTCTATAACTACAGATGTTGGGGTTTCAGGTAATGACGTACAATATTTATATATTTTATCTAGTCCTTTAAATAAAACTTTATCTAAAGGTTGAATTCTTGGTCTTCTAGTAGCCATATTCTTCTCTATTATAACTTATATCAAATATCTTAGTCAGTATCCGCAATATAATTTGTTCTGCATCAAGAATTTTATCTAATTTGAAAAGCTTTTTATCGCCACTGAAGTAAAATAGTGTTGGTGAAACTTCCACACAGACAAGTCTATTATTAAACTCATGGACGAGGGCTTTGTTAAGATATACATTCTCGATAAGATTTTCTCTAAGTAATTTCAAATAGCAAGGACTATCCTTACGATTGTATATAGATGATATGAAAAGTTCAGTATTTGATGTCGAGTATTTCTTATAAAGAATATTATTTAAACATTCTTCATAAATATATCTAGCATACATTACTGCATCAGATTCATAATTCATCTTGTATACTTTTGTCTTTGGAAAATTCTCTTCAGAAATTTGTGTATGTCTATTTATGAAATTCGTTAAAGCATTTTGTGTAAATTTAGCAAGTCTTACTTCATAATCTTCTGCAAATTTATTTTCAGACTCAAAACTAATTGTAATACTACCTTTAAAATTTGGACATTCTTTCTTTTGCTTTTTAATTAATGCTACAGCTTCATCGTAGTTATCACATGTCTTTGTGACCATTTCTGTACCTTTCAATAGTGGTATTTATTGCCATATGTATATTATGGCTATTAGTATTTAGCATTTCAATATTAAACTTTTCGCCATTATATATAAATCTTATAGTATATTTATTGGTTGCAGCTCCATTATGTATTTGCTCGAATACGCTATAAGTTATGCCATTAGATTCTCCATCATGAGGATAATCTAATCGTACGGAATCCATGTCAATCAGTCTTTCTTTTATCTTAAAAAGATCTAAGAAATGTGCAAGTTTATTTACATTTTCTGGAGATCCAGGAAATGTTTTTATACAATTTTCTTTCCACTCATCAAATGTCATTTGCGTCTCCCTTAAAACGTTTGTTGATGTGAGTATAGAACCATGCATAAGTTAATCCAGTAAATAATCCAAGTAAATGACCGGCGTGGCTAATGCCGTCTTGCTTAAATATTTCTGAAATTTCTTGCGACCCATATATGATTAGTAGCAATATTCCACAGATAGATACCTTCGCATCTTTGTTAGATATAAAGCTATTCAGCATAAATAGAGCAAAGATAAAGCCTGACATTCCTATTGCATGTACATTAAAGATATATTCATGAAAGATATATTCCAATATTGCAGTATAAAGAAATACTACAATATAATCTATCTTACCATAATATTTTTCTACTGCAGGACTGAGCATTAAAAATATCATCATATTAGACGTAAAATGATTTAAGCTACCATGAATAAACATAGCAGTTACAAGATTATATGGTATAATATCTTTAAATAATAATCCTACGAGTGACAATATAATAAATAATAATGATAAAAGTTCAGCTTTTATATTTTGCATATTTCCTCAAATGATCTATATTTAATATAATCATAAAATAGAATGAAAAATAATAAAGCACATTTAGTGCTTTATTATTTAAGCTGTAGCAAATATAGATAGTAACTCTTCTTGATCAGGTAGACCAAGATATTTACTACCTATAGCAAAGTTATCTCGGCTAACTACGAAATCAGCTAGTTCTGCAGAGAAATTTACATCACCTACATCTGCTTTAGGATATATCTTGCCAATAAGGGTAGTAATATAGATATTCCATGCAATCTTCAGGTTAGGATATAGTGATGAAAGGTCTGAGTCCGCAACTAGATCGAAGATAAGAGAAGATAGTTTGCCAAGGATTTCTACTCCGAGTGGTGACATTAACTTAGGATCTGCCACGAAAGCTCCACGGAATTTAACCTTCTTAGTCTTACCTTGGCTTTGCACAAGTTCTACGATGCTTTCTTCTTCTACTTCATCATCTTCTTCTGCTGTATCTAGAACATTTAGTATATTTACAACTGCATCAGCTTTTTCATTTTTAACTTTATATGGTTTTAATTCAGGATAACGATCCAGTGTTTTACCATTTTCTTCTGCTTTCTTTACTAGCTGATTATATACTTTAGTACGGTTATTAGATATAACTAAGCCTAGATATTTCTTATAGAAATCATCAATAAGATTTCTAAGCATTGTAGTCTTAGTCATAGCCTTATCAATTCTGGTATGAGATAGGCTACTCAACATCGTCATAGTATCAATATCAGATGTCTTGGTATCAAACCAGTAAAGACCCATAGTATCTATTGCAGAGTACAAAACAAATTCTGCATAATCTTCATATGGATAGTCTGCAATATCACAGTCATGCTGAACTTTATGTATACCGAGTTCAGACTCAAGAGCATAGTCCAGAGAATATTCTTCAGGCTTCTTCATAGATTCACGAATCTTTAAGAAGAAGTACTGCATATCTAGACATTCCCAAGGGCTAGATATACGATGCCTATCATTCTTTTTAGATAAATCCTTAGCATGTTCATCGCCAATATAATATGCATCTCTAAATGATACTGGGATCTCATCTGCAGATACTACATCGCATAGATACTCATAAGATTTCTTATCTCTAAGACGACCAAATGTGAAATTAATATCGAATTCTTGGTTCCATGCCATCAAATAGTCAATCTTATACTTATTTTTTAAGTCCATATAATGATCTGTAATCATCTGGACTTCATCGCTGTAAAACTTAATTTCTAACTTTACAGGTGGCAATGGTGCCTTCTCAAAAAGCTTTTGTTGTTGTTCATTAATATGCTTTTCTATTCTTACTCGATGCTCTTCTAAATGCTTTTTAAACTCTTCAAGTTGCGGATTAAACTCTATATACTGCTCTTCATCACCACTGTTATCAAGCAATCGTATAATTTCTGTATGAGTATGTGCATCAAAGAAAGATATGGCATTAACGGGAGTACTATGTACTTTACCAGGTACAAAATCTCTTACTTTACGGTTATTGGTCTCAATATCAAAATAACCTTTACGAATGTTTTTAATCTCTAGATCATTCTCATATTTAGATAAAAATCTATGAAAATAGTGATCTTCAAGATTTATATCTATACCATGAGTATGATTTAGCAATAAGAGATTTTCTGGTGAAGTTCTATTTTTTCTACAAGCTGCTAGATAATTAAAATTCTTTTCAGCTTCCTCTTTATCAAAATCTGCTTGAAGCCTTACAATTTCATCATATACTTCAGAATATGGACATTCACATTCTTCAACGTCTGATAAGGGCATTGTTACGGGATCTGCACCTTCATATTCTTTAATTTTATCAAGTTTTGTAGTATAAAACTTTACTGTAGGCTTTGACGTAAACTTAACTTTCTTTACACCATCTTCATAATAAACTATAGCTATACCATCTTGGTATTTATCATTTCTTAGCTGCTTTACAGTAACTAATTCATATTTAGGCATTTAATTTATCCTTGAATTCGTTTTTAAAAGTTAAGGCTACCGGCGCCGACACCAAATCCAAATTGACCTCTAGTATTTATGCCGGGTCCAAATCTGATACCACCATCATCAGATGGTCTACGTCTTTCTCTTTTTGCTTCTTCTTCAGCTTTCATCTTCTCATAGCATACAGGATCCTGCTTACATGCTTTAACTTTTTGATTCTCATTATATGCTATGCATCCTATAACTATAAATACTAATACTGTAATGATTATATTTACCAAAGTATTTACCTGATCTTTATCCATTTTTACTCCTTGTGTAATAAAACGTTGATTATAATAAATAATAGATTTTGAAGATTACTCTTCAAAATCTATTATTTCTAACTCCACATCTCTAAATTTAGCATGAGGAATCCCAGTATCATCACAAGAAATTGTGGCTCATAATAAACTATAGCTATACCATCTTGGTATTTATCATTTCTTAGCTGCTTTACAGTAACTAATTCATATTTAGGCATTTAATTTATCCTTAAATTCGTTTCTTAAAAATTCTTTAAACTTCTCAAAATCACTATCAATATACTGCCTTGGATTATCACTGAAACACCTTTGGAAGCAGCAATAATCTTCATAGACTTCAATTACCAGCCAATCTCGTTCAGCACCATTTTCCCATTGAATACTCATGTCAGCACATGGGAACATTTCAAATTCTGGTTTAGGTATGAGCTTATCTATCTCTTCAGCCCTTTTCAAAAGAAGTTCAGATAAAGGTTCACAGTCATATCCATTCCAATCTTTTTCAGAGCAGTCTTTTCTAATGCTTTCTATAGTATTCATAATTTCCTCTGTAATAATTCGTTGATTTAAGTAAATAATAGATTTTGAAGATTACTCTTCAAAATCTACTATTTCTAGTTCTACATTACGGAATTTAGCATGAGGAATTCCAGTATCATCACAAGAGATTGTGGCTCTTTCTTCTGGAAGAATTCCTAAGACAGAAGGATCTATTAAGACTACGGAGTCATCCTTACTTGACACCAAATCTATAATAGCTATCTTACCATCAATATCACATACAACTTGGTAAGCATCTGTCTGGGCAACAAATTCCTGTTCCTTTTCAGCATCAGGAACGCCCAGCATCTGTCTTTTCATTATTTCAAGCTCTTTTTCATCAGTAGTAATTGGTTCAGTTTCATCGCCTAAAGCAGCATCTACTTTAGCATCAAAATCATCAGATACTACTTGAGCATCAATAGTCTGTACATTTTTATATCCAACGTTATACTTAGAGAAAAGTTCCATAAGTTTAGTAACAGGAATATCTCCATTATCATTAAGAAGATTACCCGTAAGACGTTTGATCTCTTGATTAAACTTGGTATTCTTGATGTTTACTTTCTCTTTTATTGCTTGTAATTTAGCAGTTTTAAGGCTAATTAGATTGGATGTCTGATTAGCTATAAATGTAAGACTACCCCTAGCTCTAGCTTTCTTAATCTGATCCAAGGTATCTTTAGATTCATCATATAGTGTATCAAGATCCTGAATAACACTGTCAATATTATTCATTTCATCACTATAATCGGTATTTAAACCCATCGATGAATCATTATTTGGTACAATCTCATTTGACATAAGATACCTTAGCGTAAGTATTCTTTATAAAGTTTTCTAATACATCTTTAGCTTCATTTAAAGCATGTTTATTAACTACTTCAGAGTTTTCACCAGAATATACTATCTTTATTCCATCTTTCATAGGTTTGTATACTATTAAGTATAACGGCACCCATGAAGAATCTATGCAGTATGTATCGGTATAAAAACCTTTCTTTTCTTCTTCATTAATTTCTAAAAGTGCATCTAAACCCTTAAAATATTTAAGATATTCAGAACCTGCTTTTAAATTCAAAACATCTAAACGGCGAGATAAAATCATTAGCTAAAATCTCCTTCTATAATATCGTAAGTTTCGTTAGGTGGATTGGATACTACAAAATATGCCCTTTGTCGCCATAGCCCTATATTAGAATCATATACGGCATGATTATCAATTTCAAATTCATTAATTTCATTTTTTGTCATAAAAGAAGCTGCGGGTTTATATGTATTATCTGTATCGCCTTTATAACCGCGCTTAGTAATAGTATCTAGTAATTCTTCTACGGATACTTTCTGTTGGTATTCATTATATACTATATTGTCCTTATTATTAATATAATCTTTCCACTGATCTAAGTTTTCCAAGATACCTGGGATATAATGTAAAGAAAAAGCCCATCCAATAGAGGACTTTCCAATATGAAGAGGTTTTTCTCTTCCTTTAAGTCTAATATAGTAATTTGTACTCATAAAGCTCCTTTGTGTCAACTAAATGTTAGTCGTATAGAATCTCATGGAAAAATAAACACATAGCCCGAAGGCTATGTGTTTACTCGTTTAACCCAATAAGGAGGTATTCCTCAATTTTTAGTTATTGCTGTGGTGCATTTGCCTTTTCAGCCTTTTTAATGGCTGCGGACAAACTGCCTTCATATAAATTGCCGGAACTTACAACGATAGACTTAGCTTTACCCCAATATTTTGCACGAAGTCTAGCTCTCCATACACGAGAAAGCTTAAAGAACTTCACAAACTTATAGTATAGGATATCATTATTCTGCTTGGCAAGAAGCATACACACTTTAGCAATACGTTTATCCATAATAGACTTAGTATCCCAAGTTTGACGCTTGATCTTAATACCTTCAGAAGCAAGCATATCCATTTCTTCTGGTGTAATATCTGATAGAATTTCTTTCAGAAGCATTTCATTCTGTGCAGAGAGTTCTGTATCTTTCATAATAAACCTTTAAGTTTTGTATTTCAATAAAGAAGTTGAAAAAAAAAAAAAAACACAAAAGCAAT